>Ga0315914_1001591_pt1 | contig 34184 bp, 14 predicted proteins | sample MpolenodulesMG_FD_203920 | JGI IMG/M metagenome (GOLD analysis project Ga0315914, IMG submission 203920) | Medicago polymorpha root nodule microbial communities from Los Angeles, California, United States - elongated nodules | ecosystem: Host-associated > Plants > Roots > Nodule | place: USA...
GTTTGAACCCAAAAGCCTTTGTGTAACTTTTTCCCCATTTTCTAAAAAAAATCAAAAGTTCAAACTATCCCATATTGAAAAGATTTTACACAAAGGCTTTTGGGTAGTTTGAACCCAAAAGCCTTTGTGTAACTTTTTCCCCATTTTCTAAAAAAAATCAAAAGTTCAAACTATCCCATATTGAAAAGATTTTGGGTTCGGGGGTTAGTTACACAAAGGAAATGTATTAGCAACCTTTATGTCCATAGTATCCTACGGGAACTTCTTGATTTTATTTAATTAATTGTGCTATAAACTTGCTTCTAAAAAATGGAATTTAAGATGATAAAAAGAAAAAGTGACCTATTTATCTACATTTTTTATTGATTTGGAAGGACGAGTGTCCTTTGCCTACGTACCCGTGAGGGATCAAAACCTCGTAGTTCGGGGTAGAAATTGACGTTTGATTTGTTGTGTGTTTTTTATTAGTTTTGAAAAAGGTTTTAAAATGAAAAGCCAAGTGGCAAGTAAGAATTGGTTTGTATTTTTTAATTTAAAAGAAAATAGACTTAAAGTAGAATTAAAATTGATTTGAAATTTGATTAAAAAAGAGAATAAAAAGAACGGTCACTTGATTGAAAATCAAGGTTTATTATGAAAATATTTTTGTGATTTTTGATGTTATTTGCATGTTTTTGTTATTTTGAATAATAAATAAAACCTAAAACTAAAACAAACGTAGCAATGAAATAAAAGTATGAAAATGTTGTAGTGACGTTGGATCACCACAAAATCTCTTAACCTAAACTAATTTTTTTTGCATTTTTTTTTATAACATAGAAACAAAATAAATACCTTGAAACCGAAAGGAGTAGAAAAAGAAGAAAGACTTGTCAGCACAAGTCAATTATTTTGGCACATGAGTATTATTTTTGGGTGGCACAAAAGAAAAATTCCTAGCTTTTGAAAAAAGCAAACAATTACAACTTTAGCTCAAAATTTATCTATGCTACCATTTATACACTATCTTGGTGACATTGTGGAATTGCTACATGTTGCATGAGATGTAAGATGACTGGTAATGGTGAATGAACTATAGTGGTTATACTCTCTTTTCATAGCTTTGTAGACATGGTCCAACCCTTCCTCAATTAACTCTAGTACTGTTTGTGGCATTGGTGGCATATTTATGCTATTTGAACCTTGACCCTCAAGCAATCTCACCACTTCTCCCATTGGTGGTCTCATGGAAACATCATCTTGTATGCACCAAAAGGCAATTTTCAAAGCTCTCATTAGCTCTTCTTCATCAACTGCTCCGTTTAAACTTCTATCTGCCACTTTGATTGCTGATCCATTTGTCATCTCCTATAATAACCCAACATTATGTTATCAGTATTTTTCAAGTGGTTGGATATGTATATGTCAAATGTTTCTAGGAGGAGAAAAAAGAATAAAATGCTAGAATAGAAAGGTGATGTTAATATAAATTCGAGTAAATGACCGTTTTAGTTATTAAAAGCATTTTTCTTCTGCATATGAAATATACCTTGTAAGCCCAACCAGGATAGAAGAAGTCTTCTGCATCAAAGGACAAGTCAAGATTTCTCCTACCACCAATGATTTCTAAAAGAAGCATACCATAGCTGTAAACATCTGCTTTTACAGTTATAGGTCGATTACTAACCCATTCAGGCGCCAAATAACCCCTAGTACCTCTAACCATTGTTACCACTTGAGAGTGTTCCCTTGCCATTAATTTGGCCAGTCCAAAATCGGATACCTTGGGACAAAAGTTTTCATCTAACAATATATTTTCTGGTTTGATATCACAATGTATTATCCTATTTCTGCATTGCTCATGAAAGTATGCAATCCCCTGTGCAGTATTTATGGCTATATCGAAACGAGTTTGCCAATCTAGCAATCTATCTCGCCCTCGATATGAAGGGAAGATCCATTTATCCAATGAACCATTCTTCATGAACTCGTACACCAGAAGCCTGCCAAAAAAAATATTGCTCAATCCAATTAAACCATTGAGATTTTAAGTCTTATGAATGAGTTAAATGCAATTCAAGCAATATTCGCTTGATCAGGTAAAGAATGATAAAATTGTAAATATAGTACACACCTGTGTGGTCCCTCAGAACAAAAGCCGCATAGACGAACCAAATTCATATGATGCATTGAGCCAATTGTGTTTACTTCAGTGATAAATTCTTTCTCTCCGTGAGGCAAAATCTTGTCAAGTTTCTTCACTGCAATTAGAGTACCATCTCCTAGGCTTCCTTTATATACACTTCCAAATCCACCTACAAAATATATAAACTGTTGGCAACAAATTTTACTAAAAGCAAAACTTCTCTCCCTGTGACACATCAATCAAAACAGTCCCTCCATTATGTTCAGTCATTAGACAACATCATGTAACACGTTAAATTAATGTGACGATCCACGCGGATTTCACATCAAAATCACGTCTCCACATACAAAATTGTCTGTCATAATTTTGTTTGGCAACAGCCTAAGTGTCACTCTTCCCCATATTTTAAAACCAAAGTAACTCCTATGCGTTATCCTAACAAAATTATAATAAACAATTTTGTCCATGAGGACGTGGTAGTGATATGGAGTCCATGTGAACTACATCTTCATTTAATGTGACACGTCATGCTGTGTAACAATTAAACTTAACATAAGGACCACAATAGCGAAGTTGCTGGTGCGTAAAAATCAGAGACAAATTTGACCGATAGTTACAATTTCAGAGATGAAATTTCCTATTCACTCCTTCCTCTTTACTATAAAAATTCAATATATGATACACTCACCTGTTCCTAGAAGCTGTGAAAAGTTACTCGTCCTGATTTGCAAAGCGCGATATGTAAAATTCATTGGAGCACCTGATAAGACCAATGAACTTTCCATTTCTCTTTTCAAAGTTCTTTTTCTATGAACACTGTAATATAGTAACATACATAGCAAAAAAATGAGAACTATCATTCCTAAAACAATTGGAATAATCACAGCCTTCTCCTTAGCACTCCCCATTCCATCAGAAGAACTACTAGACCTTCCATCTTGTCCTTCTGGTGTCCATGAACTATTGGCTCTAACCTTCACAAACAAAGTAGAGCTTGTATCTTCAAAACCACCAAAATTTAAACTCCTCAACACCCAACAAAATGGTCTCTCCTCATTTAGTCCATAAACAGAAGCAATGCAATCACAATCTGATAAACATGCATCACCGCATTTTGATAAAGAAGAAACATCACTCTCACTAAAATTAGCTATTATTGATGATTCAGAAAAATAATAATTAGTTTGCTGCACCATTGAAATCCTAAACTTTGATGTCATGTTTTCATTTTGGCCATTAGTACATTTTCCAACAAGAGAAGAATTCTCATAACATTGTCCATCTCTACCAACTTTAGAAGTTCCTGGCAAACAAGTGCAAGATGCATTTGTCTTAGTTCTATCCAATTTACAAACTCCATTACCACAAATTCCTCCAATATCACATGGATTTGAAACTGCAGCCCATTGTGTCACCCATTGTTTCGATCCATTTACATTTTCCCAACGATATAGCCGCAAGTTTCCGTTCTCTTCGAGTGTTAGTCTCCGAAGAACTGTTAACGGTGTAGACTGATGAATTGCAGAAGCCAAACCTGCATCATCATTATCATTCTTATACACATAAACTGCACCATCAGATGAATCTCCATATACAATTCCAAAGCTTCCAGCTTGATCTAAAACCGCAATAACTTCGCCAGTTACATTGGAAATCTCAGGACCTTGCCAATAAGAATAGTTAGCATATGATGATTCATTTTCATCCAATGTTTGGTAAGTTTCTGGAAGATTGTAAGTTAGTGCAAGGCTTAAAGAAGTTGGTTGTTGAAGCATTTTGAGAGCATAGTAGCCACCATGAGAGGAAGATTTTGGTGATGTTAATTCTGAAGAAACTGTTAGAGGCTGGTTTGGAAGGAGTGTGTTAGAAGGTTGAGAGAAACTCTGCCATATAGGGTGGTTGTTTATGTTGTGAAGGATGAAGTTGCCTGATTCTGACATGGTTGCTGATTCTACATTAGCATTTGAAGTGTTTGTGGCCCATATGGTGATTTTTTTGTCTGTGAGAATAAGGTTGCCTGTTGTGTCAAGCTCCAAAATTGCTTCTTGAGATATAGGAGAGTTTCTACTTGGATTGACAAAGAAAATTCAATACGTTAGAAGAGAGATGGAATATGATGAAAACTCAATAAAAATAATATTCATAAAATTTTAATTACTTTTCTTTTTGTAACTATATATGTTATTGGTGCGAAGTATATATATTCATCATCTTTGTCGATGATTAGTCTCCGCCGGATAATTTGGTTGGTCATCTTTAATAGAGTAGTGGAGTCTCTTCTCTCAACCATATTTTTTTCATCTACAAGGCTCGAATCTGAGATTTTGCTTAAGGGATCCGTGTCCAATTTTACTCGGACCATTGTAATACTACTACCAACTTCTTTTAATCTCGTGATTTAGTCAATAGAGTTCTATATTTAGTGACTGATGCAGTATAAATTAATATTAATCAGTACATTAATATATGCAAAAAGAGAGTATGATAGTGCAGAAAGTAGTGATGATGATGCTAATAGAAGCAGTACCTATTGGGTGACCAAACAAAAGTTCGATCTCCTGGTAGTCTAGCAAACCAAATCCCCAACGTGAACAAATGATGATCAGATTTTGATGGAGTAAACCCCATAGCAAATGTGCCATTATCAGAAACCCAAACTTGATCCTTACTAGCCAATAATCTAGACCCCAACCCAATCTGACTCGAAATGCAACTACAAAAACACACCAATAACAAAGTAACAACAACACAATAACACATAAATAAAGAAGCCATGACAAGCTACACTTGCATGCTAGTGTGTTGATCTTACTATTACTGAAAGAACCAAGCTAACTAAGTAGTTTGGCATGGTATTTTATATATGGGACAACATAAGTGTATAGTGTTTTGTTTAGAGAAGAAAATAATAGAAATTGAACACGTGGTTAGTGGTGGGTGAACTATAAGTTTGAAAAAATGTGGATTAATTTGTGGTCGGCAAAAGGGATATAATTTGATACTATATGGTGGCATGGTTTATTGACTTTTGTGGTCTTTCTTCAAATGGTAATTCAGGTTTGTGACTCACCAAAAGAGTAATGCTACACAATATTGACGCGTAGCTGTTGCAACTGATAATTTGCTAATGATAAGGTGAAGCTGAATGTTTGTTTTTGCATTTCACACTTCACAATTTGAAAAGACTGTCCTTGCAACATTTTGTATTCACAGCCACCGGCCTATACCAAATTAAGTGTGGTCATTATTAAGCAACTAGCTTGCTCATGTTCATTTGTTTTGTTAACTAGTGTTTTTAAGACGCTAGTTAGTTAGTATGATCCATAAATAAATTAACAGTCGAGTTTGAGTATAGTAGCTTGAATAAGTTAGTCTTTCACATTGGATCGAATTAAGGTTCAAATTTCAATTGAAAAAGAGATGATATATTTAACGATAGTATAATCCATAAATAAATTAACAATTGAGTTTCAGTATAGTAGCTTAAATAAGTTAGTCTTATACATTGGATCAAATTAAGGTTCAAATTTCAATTGAAAAAGAGATGATATATTTAACGTTAGCGACAGATTGTCAAATATAATTGACTTTAGAAAATCTGGAGATCTAGATGGGAAAAAAAAGACACATTGTAATAATTGAAGGGTAGTGATTTACACCCAAAAAATCATGTTTGAGTTTAGACATTTAACGATGACTATTGTGTAAGATTCAATTATTGACTATTGATATTTGATGACTCAGAGAACATTGACTTAAAACTTTAGTTTCAATTTTGGGAGAGTTGATTTTAGAATTATAGAGTAAATATTTACATATTAATGAACAAAGCATTATAGTCAACCGTGGTACTTATTGTAGTGATGTCACTTGACTTGGAATGCATAGGTAATTCATAAAAGGAGTGGAGCCGTGAATAGCTGGTGTGTAAGGTATGTTCTGTTGCATTTTTGGATTACATGACAGCATATTAAAAGTGATCACTGCAGAGTTGCAGCATACTGTCTTGTGCTTGAATTAATGTATTAATTCGTTTAGCCTTTTCCAGAAAACTTTTTGCAGAAAGAGATGGGTCTGCAAAACCCCAGAAAGAGTTCTGCAATAAAAGAATACCTGTAAAATTCATGCATGATTTTTTTTTTCTTCGGAAATCTAGAATTTTAATTTATTTCTTCTGGGACGCGGCAGAACAATGTCAACAAATGTAAGAATGTGTGGCATAAAGTAAATAATGGTGTGAACACATATGGTAGCATGCTAACACAGAAAATATATTGCACACGAAGTCCCACAAGAGTGGGAGAGTACAAAGATTACAGAAAAGAACATATGCTACCCTAAACTATGTCCACACCACCACATTTATTGAATATAAAAAGTAAATTCAAGTTGCCATGATATTGATAATTTGATTATATGGAAATAAACTAAGCCCTCATATTATAGTATAACTAGATACATGTTGTTACCACCTGCACCCAACCTATTTCCAGCTAGAAAGATATCTCCAAATAATGGTCCCATTCAAATGCACCAAAAGAGGACTGTGACTAAAGAGTCGTTTTACTACCAAATGCTTGTCCTCAGCAATTTCAATGTCAAAAGGATCTTCCACAGTAATAATTAGTATGACAGAGAACAAGATATGACAGCAAGAAAACATTCATATTAGCAAAATATTCATAACTTGAGATCCCATTAGTATGATCTAACCCAGAATTCAAACCATTGTTATGCTTCCATAATTTCCTACAATGTCAAGGAGTAACAACAATATTGTTAGGAACAAAATAGTAATTATAAAAGATTTCAAATAAAACAATGATAGTAATATCTCTTAATCAACCAAATTAGAAGCTTAAGCATTAGAGTTTGAGAATTGACCATTGATAATATCGCACCTAAAAAGCATGATGTAGGACATAATCAATTTAGCATGGTTAAAATGAAAATTAAAAACTATTGAGAGATAAAAAACTTGAGCATTTTGAGATACCTACCTTGATTAAAACTTGGATATTTACGTTTGTTATGAACCTTTTTGTTACAATAACTACAAGCAAATGAACCTGTTTTAAGCTATTCCAAATTGCCTTTCACGCACGAAGACCTTGGGAGGCTGAAGGAACAGCTTAAGATGTCAAATTAACAGACTCCTCATTTGATTCTTCAAGCTCTAATAGATCAAGTTTTGCAATTGCATTTTGCAAACATTGAATTGCAATATCATGATGTTTTTTTGACCATGAAGCTCTTTCAGAAAATTCAAGAGAACGAACCATAACACTATTAAACAACGAAGTGCTAGAAGCTTTGTTTCCTCCTTCAAATTCTTCAATTGTCAATCCTTCAAAATTTTCTTTCTTAGCATTTCGGGTCCATCGTTGTAGAACATACTGTGAAGGGAGATAATGTACCTTTTTCTTTAGGAACACAGTTAAGATATGCCTACAAAGAATACCAAAAGATTCAAACTTTTGACAAGTACAAGTTGCTTCTTTTGAAGTTACATGAAAAGCCACATGATAGTTAGGCTTCTCTTTGTAAATTTCATGAACTTTGTATGTTGCCACTTCATCAGAAAATTCAACTTTTTCTGTGGTGAACATTTGAGAGCCAACCAACTCATCTTGAAATATCTCAAACAATTTTCCTGTATAAATTTTTGAAGCTTCTTCTTCCATGGGGTATAAAGTTCGCAAAAGTGGTTTTGAATTCATCGTCTTGACAGTTTTTTCCCTTTCCTCATTGTAACGTGCATCAAGAGCTTTCTCATATTGTGTCAGAAACTTGCTCAATGGAGTACTTGAATTCAAGAAATCCTTAAAAAACATATTCATACTTTCACTCCTATGAGTGGTAGACATTCCAGCACAAAAATTATGATGTACATATGCAGGAATCCATTTTGATCGAACTGAGTATATCTTCACTAGCCACTGATTATCTTGCAACCCATATTTATCAATCATTGCCTCCCATTCAGACTCAAATTCTTCAATTGTGATAGACTGGTGAATGCACTTGTAAAAATGATTTTTAAATTCACTGTGTCCATGGCAGATATGATTCATGTGCTCTGGAACTTTTTCCTCAATATGCCACATGCAATAATGGTGATTAACCTTTGGAAACACCCTTGCAACTGCATTGGTGATAGCAGTGTGTTGGTCTGTGATAACAGTTTTAGGGCAAACCCCATTCATTGCTTCTAACCAAGTACTTAGCAACCAATCAAAACTCTCTACAGCTTCATCCCACAAGAGAGCACAACCAAAAAGAATTGATTGTTGATGATGATTCACTCCAGTAATTGGAACAAAAGGAGTTTTGTATTTATTTTTCAAGTACGTTGGATCAAAAGTAACCACATCACCAAAATATTTGTAAGCAACTCTAGACCTTGAATCAACCCAAAAGCAATTAGTTAATTTTCCTTCGGCATCCATTTGAAACGCATAGAAAAACCCAGTATTCTTCAACTGACAATTCTTAAAGTATGATAACATCAATTGAGCATCTCTGTTTTCAAATTGTTTTTGTCTCTGTACACTTAAGTAATTGATAACATCTTGTTGACTAGATCCAAAATTATCAATACCGCCACTTTCAGTGCATAAGATAGATGTTGTTTTGCCTAAACCAGATTCATCAAGCACATCAGTAAGTGTCTTTTGCACTTTAGTTTTCTTTCTATGTACGCGAAGAGACTGTGCACTTCTAGGAGAAAACAGCTGGTGATTATGGTCACTTACAAATCTAGAAACAATCCATATATCATTATTTTTCTTTAAATATAACCGTGCCTTGCATCCCACCCTGGTTTCATCATGTGTAATGAGACTACTATTTCCTTGTTTCACATACTTTTTGGCTCGAAACCCCTCCTTTGAACAAAGAATTTCTTGACCAATTATCATACCGTTTGTTCTTGACTTAGTAACACGGCCCATGCGGAAACTAAAACCTTTGTTCTGAGCGTACCTTGTGTAGTAACTCTTTGCCTCTTCAAATGATTTAAACTCCATTCCTTCAATGGGCTCTAAGGGGGGCTCTGATGGTGGTTCACTATTGAGAGGCTTCACATCAAGAGCACTGACATGAGTATCATTTGAGACAACCATGGTAAAATCTCCATCCATATCTGTCATCTCATGACCTGCCATAATAACACAAACAGTATTGTGACTTTTAAACATGCTATTAGAAAAGAGGTTGCACTGATACAGCCAGAAAAAAGGAGATTCCACTAGCAAAGCCAAAGACATTAACTCACTATGCTATCAAAAAGCACTACTTATTCAGATTTATTTTCTTTGTTCAGTTTATTTGTTGAAACCTATACAATATATGTTCTGAAGTTCATAATGTTTCAACCATAAAGAAAAGTTCATCATGTTGACTAGGTAACTAATAACGATAGAATTGTTTCAGGTCTAATTTGAAAGATAGCGAAAAAGATAATTAAAAAATAAAATTGAATTTCAGAAGAAAATAAAACACACACCAAATTTACAGAGATAACAAAAGAATGATTAACAATATAAAACTTTGAGAAGTATATACCTAGAGAACAAATGAAAATTAGAAGCAATTTCAATCAAAATACCCAATAAATCATAACCATTATGTTTAGGGGAAAACAAAAATACATCTCCTTGGCTTAGAAGCGGTCGACGACCTTGACCAGATTATCTCCAAAGAAAAACACAAACCATATGTATGAGATAAGAAAACATTGATTAAACATATCAAACTCTCAGACTGCTAAGTGGCAAAGTTTAAGAAGAATATACCCTAATAACAGAAAACTTGAGACAAAAATAAGTGTTCTTTTAAACTATCAGCAGAATACCAAGTGAAAACGAATATATTTTTTTAAGACAAACCCAATACCCCACAAAACATGAGCCACATTATTCTGCAAGTGGATCCTCAACAACGAGAATCCCTACTGCAACATCTCCATAATTACCAGTATACCGTTGCTACAGCCATTTATGTTGCTGTTGCCATAGCAACAAGCATCAAAAGAATGCACAATATGATAATTGATAATCAATTACACCTCATGATCATGCCCACAACAACTGTCACTATTCGTGCAAAAAAAAAGTCTTATTAATGAACAGAAGATCGTTGGTTGTGTGTGTACTATCCTAGACAAGACAGAAATTAAGGAAATAAGAATTTCATCTATTACCGAGTTTTGAATCCCACAAAATTAAATCCCAATAATTCATCGAAAATACATGAGTTGTTTATGCAGTTCTCTTGTGTACAATGCCTGCATTACTGGTGTGTCATTACATATTTTACGAAATCCATTTGTGCCTATGTTGCTCTGTTCTGCTTCAAAGAAACTTCATGTTCTAATAATCAAATAGTGAACGCATTTCCATGGGTATTATTATTTGAATAAATTAGGGTTTACAATGTTACAAGATTACAACATCACTCCGATAAGAACCATATTCAACAACACTTATATCATTTCGTTAAAAAATGTCTACTGCAAAACCTTTTAGGGGAAACAACAAGAAACTTGAAGAAAAAAAACGGGTAGAATGAAGAAAAGAGGAGAAATTTGAAACTTACAAGGTTTTGAGTGCATCGAATCGTCTTTCATTTTCTCATCGGTTCGGTGGATTGCAATTTCATAGAAGAACCCTAGAAAACGAAACAACCATCAGTTTGAACTTGACACAGTCAGTGATGGTAATCTGCAATTTCACAAAATCTACGTTCACTGTCTTTATAACTCGGTTATTATATTTTCGTGTTTCACCTAAACTTTACCAAAATTCGTGGTGAAAATTAATAAAAAAGACTAATTTATCTCTTATGATAAACATCAATTACTACTAATTTAGATTTTTTTTTTTGAGAGGGAGATATTAGTTTTTTTGTCAATAATTGAGTGTGGTGGTGCGTACACGCTGCAAATAACTAAGGATGAAAGCGTTGTTGGTTTCCGTCTCATCCAAGAAATTTGTCGATTGCTTGCTTTGGAGTGAGAAGTGAAGATTTGTCTTTCTTATCGTGAGGCGAATTCATGTGCAGACACTCTTGCAAATATGGGTTGTGAGCAAGGGCGGACCCACCGTATGGCTGAGTGGGGCTATAGCCACACCGAAATATTACCCAATTTATATATATATATATATATATATATATATATATATATATATATATATGACTAAAAGAAGTAATTATATACTATATTTGCCGCTAGAATATCACAGTTTGATGCATGGCCTAGCGGTAGATGTGCTTTTAGTTGCGTCTAGGTTTCAACTCCCTCTGGAAAAAAATAATTGTTCTGAATTAAATTAAGTTTTTAGTCTTGATTTTAATTCACTTAAAGTGGTATGACAAAAAGAATATTTGAAAACTTACATGCATAAGTAGAGTAGTCAGAGTTCAAATCTCAATTATGACATCAGATCTAAAAAATTTGTTATTTTTATGAGTTGAACTCGAATTATGAATAAAAAAAATGAATTTTTTTACATAATAGATAATAAATAATTTTAATTGGATCATTTTACACCTATGTATGAAAATTAGTTAATTAATCTATTTTTTAAAGAGAAAGTTAATTTTATTCGTTTTTAATTAATTGACTAAAAAGATTTTTGGCTTTGCCTTCTCTTGTAAAAACAAAAGGGTAAACGAATGAGTAAATTATTCCCTACATCATCAAAGATAATGATATTAAAACACTATATCCTCATGTTTTACAATATACACAATGCTCCATTCTTTTGTTTGTTACAATGCTCCATTGAAATATGCAAAGTTATATGTCTTCTGAATTTATATTATTCTATTAACTTTGGGAGAAGAGAGATATTATTCTATTAACTTTTGTTTAACCTTGTTAAACAATTTTTTTATATCAAATTGACATTTTTTGTCTAATCTCTGTTCACTATTATATCCAGGGGCGGATCTTCTTGGGAGCCCATGGTAGCCACGGCTTCTCCCAGATTTAGTATTAGTACTATATTATGCATATGTTATCAAGTATTTCACAAGTGTCGTAGTGGAAACTGAAGTTGCTGCTCATCAAGAAGGCATGAGTTTGATACCCAGTGTATGTTTTTTCTGAATATTTGTAAGGGTTAATTATGTTTAAGGTTCCTACAAATCCCTATTTAAATTTTTCATCCCCAATGTTTTTTTTTTCCATTTGTAAGTTTGGTCCGTCAAACTGTGCTGCCTGGACAAACAAAATGCTGACCCACACATGCCACATGGACATTTCAAGTGACATGGCTGCCATGTGGTAAATGGCATCATAAGTTTTTAGTTTTGATCTTTGAAGTTTAATCTTTACTTAATTTTAATAGTGTTTTTAGTCCATATAAAAAAATTACGCACTCAGTTTTAGTCCCTACTAAATATAAATTTGTTTAATTAATTATGCTTAAACTTTTAAGATTTTCAACAAATTTTTGCACAAGTGTTAAGAACATTACCAAAAGTTCATCTGCAAAAAATTATCTCAAAATTTTATTTCTTCGTGCAGATTTTTGTTACTTTTATTTTGAACTTTTGTCTTTTAAAAAATTCATATTTTTTTATTTCATGTTAAAAAATTCTAAAGTTTAGTAAATGAACATTTTGTAATGTTCTAAACTTGAATAAAAAAAATCGTTGAAAAATTTAAGAGTTTAAGGATAGTTACAAATTTTTCTAATTTTTGTCAAAGCCTATCACTCTCCTTCATTCCTTTTTATTCTTCCAGATCCATAAAACATTTCACCCTACAGATATTTCCGGCCATTCCTTGAATTTGTTGGAAAAAAAAAACAGATTTATGTTACTGTTTCTCTTAGTTACTACTTCGCTCTCTTCAATCTTCTTCGCTCCCACTCTTTCTTTCCGGATCCAAACCTTGAAAATCGACTGATTCCGCTTCTCTCTCGAAAAGGTTGTTGCTGGATTTTTCAATGGTGAAGATTGTTGAGTTTTTGTATGTTGAAGTTGATATGTGATTAAGTTGTTGAAATTGATGTCTTAGATGAATTTGCAGGCGAAAGTTAGAATAGCGTTGTTGGCGTGAACGAGGTGGTGAAAAGAGTAGGAGGAGAGAGTTTGGATTTTTCACCACCTCGTTCGCGCCGGCGACGCTCTTCTAAAAACTCTTAATTTTTTCAACGATTTTTTTATACAAGTTTAGAACATTACAAAAGGTTCGTTTACTAAAATTTATAATTTTTTAACATGAAATTAATTAAATATGAATTTTTTAAAAGACAAAATTTCAAAATGAAAGTAACAAAAATATGGACGCGGAAATAAAATTTTGAGATGATTTTTTGCAGATGAACTTTTCGTAATGTTCTTAACACTTGTGCAAAAATTTGTTCAAAATCTTAAAATTTTAAACATAATTAAACAAATTTAGATTTAGTAGGGACTAAAACTGAGTGCATAATTTTTTTAATGGACTAAAAACACTATTAAAACTAAGTAAAGAATAAACTTAAAAGATCCCAATTTTATAGGGATAAAAAACATATGGTGCATTTACCACATGGCAGCTATGTCACTTGAAATGTCCATGCGGCATGTATGGGTCAACATTCTGTTAGCCTAGTCAGCACAGTTTGACGGCAAGGACCAAACTTACAAACGGATAAAAACGTTGGGGATGAAAAGTTTAATAAAATTTAAATAGAGATCAATGGTGGAAGCTCGTTTATTTGTAGAGACCTTAAACATAATTTACCCTATTTGTAATGCATTTTAATTTCTATTCACAAAAACAACTTATATATGTATTTTAAAAATATTTGTCTCCCCCCACATTATTAGTCAAGATCCGCCACTGCATATCTTCCATCTTTCTCATTCAATTATGGAGAGTTCATCTTGTCAGTTATGTCGCGTTTGATGTTAATATATTCCTCTTAATTTTTTAAAAAATAATACACTCTGTTATTATTGTTTTGTCTGTATTATAACTTCTAAATGATAGGTGGACTATAGAGAGACCTACTTCGAAGCTTCAAAAATAAGAGCAAGGGATTACAAGTCCATTGATGGCCAAAAAATCGATAGATGAATTAAAGAAAAAAAAAGTTATTTTGGTATAATAAATAATTGTTTAACATGGTTAAAAACAAGTTAACAAAAATATATATAAATTGGAATCAAAATATACAATTCAGTATATTTGAATGGAGGATTATGCATGTTTTAAAACATGAGATGAGGAGATGAGAGGTTGGAGTATCTTCGAAAGAAGGAGATAGAGTGAATAATTTACTTTTTATTTTTTAGAGAAGAGAATAATTTACTATTAGAGAAACCATTAAAAAAAATTTAGAGGTCAATGAGTTGGATTCAAATTTGGTGTATGATAGAACACTGACGTCATTTGATCCATGTAGCCGACCCCGCTTAGTGTGATAAGGCTTGATTGTTGTTGTTGTTGATTTACTCTTAATTAATTAATAAAAAAAAAGAGAAATGATACTTGTACAACCATTTTTTAACAACTTTTGTGACAACTTTCTTTCTTATACTCACATTATATTTTCATTTTCTCTTTCTATTACTTCGGTTTTCGTGCCAATACATATTTTTCTTTGTAAAAATATGGTTGTCCATTTGATTATCAAATAAATTGATGTTCAAATAACACTACTTTAAAAAAACTGTGCATGTCAATTAATTAATTAATGAAATTAATTTACATGCATCAGCTTTAAAACTTTTAACATGAATCAATAGATTGAGTCCAAGAAATTAATGAATTTTGAGAGATCGAGTTCGATTATTGTTACACAAGTTTTTGCTCAAACTTTTTTATTAGCTGGACTTTAAATTATTTTTTTTAAGAAATCAAAATGGAATATATTAACACCAAAAACCATCCCTCAACTTTAAATTATTAAAGCTCATTCCAATAAGAATCATATGATTAACAAATAAAAAACTTTTACCACGTGCATCCAATTACATTGCACAGAAATATTACTTATATATATTTTAGGGGTATCACTTTAATATATTAATTTATTATAAAAAAAACTTTTATATATTAATTCATAAGATATCACGTGAAAGGATTGATGTGGACGCTCATTCTAACACTATTTTTTTATTAGATTAAATTTAGATGAATATCAGATGACCTAATTTAATTGATGTATGTGTAAGAAAAATTACACTGCCTTAGTATATACCCCTAGAAAGAAAGAATGATAGCGACAATGAATGAATAATTGAATCCGTTGATGAGGAAGGGGTAAGAGAATATTGGGTGTGTGGATTTTGGTTCCGTTCTGATGCGTACTACTGGAAGGGTGATTCATCAATCAATCTCCGTCCGTGAAGGTTTTGTTTTTTGTGTTGCTGTAGCCAATAGCTATAACCATGTCCACCACCACTATTTCTTCTTCACCCCCCTTTTCTCTCCCAATCCGTCACAATTCTTCTTCTTCTAGGGTTTCACTTTTCAATCCAACTACCTCTTCTCGCTTTCCACTCCAATCATTCACCTTATCTACTAACGTACGTAACCACTCTCTCCCTTTCTCTTTTTCTTACACATATTTGCCACCCCATTTCTTCAACTTTGCTTTTTTCACTATATTTACCTACAAAAATATTGTTTGTTTTTTTTTTATTATTTATTATTTGGTTTTGGAATTTTTAATTGAATGGTGGGATTGATATCTGAGATCAGTAGTTAGTTGGTGTATGAAGTTGAATTCCTATGTTTATTTTTAGCTTCAATTATAATTACTTTTTTATTTGAATCATTTTTTCATTCCAGAAATGGAGAGTTTTGTGTTTTAAACATCAAAACACTCCATCAGAGAGTAATGACTCTGAGTTTAAAGAAGATAAATTATCACAAGATTCAGTCAAGTTTAAAGGTGATGAGCCAAAAGACTTGAAGAAAAAAGATTGGCTTACTGCTCTTCACACGGTATTATTTTCGTTATGTATACTCATGTTTCATGGATATTATAATAGCTGGTATGATAAACTAGGAAGTTATTCGTTTGCTATGTCTCTTAGTATACGACTTTTGCTTTAAAAGAGAGCCTTGTCATAGTGGTTAGAGTTACTATGACATGACTTAGTAGGACTTGGTTGGAGGAATTGGGTGCTTATTCAATATCGACGTTAAAAATTTATAAAATGAGTGATGTGTAAATGTAGGACCCACTTAGGCACCCAAATAAGGGAGCTCCATTGTGGATGCTGTTAGAGATCTTGAGTTTGAGTTGTGGAATCGGCATCTTGCAAATTTAAAGACCGTCTATAATAGATTCCCTGTGAGTCTGTTCCTTTTCTAGACTCTTCCATTGCAGGAGTTCTAAATCAGTAGGTTGCTCTCTAATTTCTATCATGTGCTTGATGAAGCCAAACATTGCCCTGTTATGCCAAAATCTGTATAACTGAGTCAGGAGACGTAACTATGAAGTAGTTATGAGCTCCTTAATACAATCTTAAGGATTTATTTATTTAATCTATTCATAACTTTTCATCAAATATGTGTCCGATGAAAATATTTGGAAGATTCCATAAGCTATTTGACATTTTGAATATTTTCTTTGACATACTGTGGTTACTATTCAGTTATCTTAGTCCATTCTGATGGAAAAAATGCTCAGCTTTTTATTGCAATATGTGTAGCAAGGATGTAGTCGTGGAAAGAAATTTGTTTCAATTAGCTCAAAATTTTCATATTCTTAAGCCTTACCCATCTGCCGTGTCTACCGGATCACCATTTTATACATCTTGTAATGTTCCAGACAAATTAGGCATGCCATTCTGATTTTATTCCAGGGAAGCATCTGAAGAACCTGTAGTTGCGTTTGGGTTCATTCCCCTTTCCATATTAGCAATGGATTGGTTCCTTTCCTAGTTTTAAAGCCATGGTTAAAGTTAAACTAAGATTTTGTTAGGATATAGGGACAGTTAAGTAGTTAAACTCAGAGGGGATGTGTTTTTATACATAGTAGAAATAAGAGTATAGAAAGGCATTTAGATTTGAAGACATTGAGTAAATTGAGCAGGGGTTCTGCTATAGAAGGGCATATTATTGCAAATCAAGGCAATCAAATTTGCCAGTCCAGAGGCTGGAGTTCACAAACTGATTGCAACAATGAAATTTCAGCATACCTTTACCACTTTCAGACACGGAAAATTTGTGTCCTGTATTTTCAATTTTCAGATTGAAACCTTCAGGATAATAGGGGCAGTGAAGGAGTTAAAGGGAATACTTTGTATAAATAGGAGAAATTTGAGTAGAGAGGCATTTAGATCTGCAATCGTTGCGTGATTAGAGCCGCCAGTGGCTCTATTGTAGAAGAGGGGTCTTCTCTCCTATTCTCCCTCTTTCTATGAATAGGTATGGTCAGACTCACAGTCATGAATGAAATTCATTTTCATTATTCTAGTTTCAACAAGCAGTCTATGATGTTAGAGGGGAAAAAACAAGACTTTACACAGTCCTGTGAGAATGAACAAAGAAGAAAAAGAGAATTTAGAGCAGACAGAGAAAAACTGAAAAAGTATGTATATATGAAAGAGAATTCATGTTTCTAGAAGAGTTAAATAAAAATGGTTTTCATTTTGCTAAATAGCTTTAGACTCTAGAATTAGATAAGCTCTAGAATTTATCTGGTTGTAGTATTGCAAATTTGCAATCATTATGTTAAAACTAAATCTCAAGGACCTAAATATTGGTGCGTCTACACACTCATACTCACACACATACACATTTCTTGCTAATATGTATTATCCAACTATCAAACAATGGAAACATATTTAGAGTGTGTCGAGATTAATAAAAGTATTGTTTTTAACATTCCAGATTATAAATACCATTCTTAGTGTTGAACCCTGGAAAGTTCCTTGGACAGCAAAGACCATTGTTCAGGTAAAGTGTATCCTTTCTTATCACTTTGTGTATCATTGTTAATGTTATCTATGCTTCAAGTATGTTCGGTACTTCCGATTGTGGATTCCTTCCTGCCCCTTCACCGTATAAATGTCCATTCCTGTGTTTCATATAAATGTCCATTCTTGCTTCTTCCTGTTTCTGTTGGGATAAATGCGGATTCCTTGACTACCGAGATGATTATACAGCTTTTCCCTATTTTCTTTCTGGTAAATCGATAAGAATTAACAGTTAACGGGTCTTCTTAGAGACAAATAATGATTTGTGGTTAAAAATCACTGTTATTTTACCAGTTTCAATAATAAAAGTTGCTGAAAATCAATCAATTAATCTTTCACAAATTAATGTTGAAGAATTCTTTTGACAAAATGTTAAGAAAAATATCTAAATAAACATAAAATAATGAAAAACAACTTGCTTTTGTTTTTAAATTCAAGTGGTAAAAATGTAAAAATAGTTCATCTTTTTTAATTTTTATAGTAGTTGATTTGACAAGGGTTGTTGATGTCATAATTACAATTATGTTCCTATTCCATGCACAAACATTATTTTTTTTAATGAAATCACGATGTTAGGAAGCAAACTAAGTCGGGTTCTGCAGGTTATGCTCCTCTGGATTTGCTCTTTTTGGTTGGTAGGTTCTTGGATAGTTCCGTTTTTAGCTTACACAGCAGGGATTAGAAAAGAAACACTTTCATACAGAGGCCAAGCATTGTACAGCCTCTTGACAGATGTTGCTGAAGGTATGGTTGGGATAGCAATACTTCATCGCTGTCTTGCACAGTTTAAACCACTCTCGTCTGACTGGTTCAAATTTGAACTCAAAGGGAAGTGGCAGTTTGATGTCGGTTTGGGCTGCCTCATGTTCCCCCTCATCAATCATCTGTCACAAATGAACCTAAATTTGTGGCCTGTTCTTCAATATGCTCCAGTTACGATCTCGAGTGTAGAGCAATCCATTGTAGCACGAGATCCTGTGGCAATGGCCCTCTATGCTGTGGTAGTTTCAGTTTGTGCCCCGATATGGGAGGAGATTGTGTTTCGTGGTTTCCTTCTCCCGTCTTTAACCAGGTACATGCCTGTGTGGAGTGCGGTATTAGTTAGCTCAGTAGCATTTGCCTTTGCACATTTTAACATTCAGAGGATGCTGCCACTTGTATTTCTTGGCATGGTGATGGGTGCTGTATTTGTACGGTCTAGGAACCTCTTACCATCAATGTTGTTGCATAGTTTGTGGAATGCTTTTGTATTTCTGGACCTCATGAAATGATATATATATATATATTTTGCTCTTCTTTACTTCTGAAATTTTATTTTCGAAGACAACTGAGTTTAAAGAGACAAGGGGACTTGACAACAGTTGTCGTAATATTTCTTTTTAAGAAGCAAATAAAGTTCACCCCAGAGCACCATAGATACTGAGGTAGGTAGTATGTATGTAGGTCTCCCAGACAGCGGCGCGGAGCGGCCGACCCCAAAAGTGGGATAGTGGGATAGTGAGTTGTGGGATCTTTGAGATTGATCCTTTTTTTGGACAAATTGCATGATAAATATAAAATATAAACAACCATATATTTAATATAAAATTAAACAAATAACTCAAAGCTCATGAAACATTCATAAATCAAAACACAAGTCTAATCAAAACACCCAAACATTCACAAGTCTTAATCAAAATATTACATCCAATTCCAAATACCAATAAAAGTCAAGGATTGGCCGGGATCCTCTCCGTCGTGATTTTCCTCTGGGCTGCTCCGCTCCTCTGTGATTGCGCTGGGATTGGCCGGGATTGACTACCTAGGTATGTACAAACAATTTGAATAGAGTCTGATATATTAAAGACAACCACTAGGCACCCCACAACTAAGAACCAATGTCGAATAACACCTGGACCAAATTGCCTTGGCCTATAAAATTAAGAAAGGGAATACATTAGTGAGGGTGATGCGTTCTTTGTCAGTGACATGTTCAAAAGCAAGTTCTATAAAATTAAGCTAGAGACAGTGCCTGCACAAAGGGAATCTGAACATGAGAAATTACAAACTCAAAAGAATGTAGAAGAGGATAGAAGGCCTCAAACTGATGCAGCAATTGTGAGTATTATGAAATTCAAGAAGCAGCTCATAACAATATTATAGCAGAGTTGATAAAGGAGTTAAAGTCATTATTCCTTCCTAATCCAACAGAGCTAAAGAAAAGAATTGAATCTCTTATTGAAAGAGATTACTTGGAGAGGGACAATATTGACAATAATTTGTATAAGGTATCTTGCATGAAGAAATTAAACGTGGTGACTCTTCTTTAGTAGGTATTAAAGTGAGAGGTTTGAAGAAGTCAAATTTAAACTTAGTGTTACACATTTGTTTCTATAACTAGTTTTATAAATCAAATGATTTGTGCCTTCTGTAATTTTTTATAGCATTGCAGTTTTATTTGGGAGTTCTAATATTATTATTTGAATGTAATTGTTAGAAATTCTAGTAGTCTTCATTATGGCTACCTTGCATTGACTTCATTGCATCCTTTGCTACCTTCATTTGATGTAAAGAGGTGTGCTGACTGTTGAGATCCAGATCCTACGTAGATGAAAATTATGACCTAGTCATAATAAGTTATAAAATTATCCCTCGAACTAGTTTTTAAGGTTGAGTTTGGCTTAACTCAAATGATGTTGGAGCTTATTCATAGATATGTTGGACCACCCACACTTGTCACCTGTCATTCGTCAATGCATCAATCAGTTCGTTCATTGTGATGGACGCAGGCGAATGTGTTGTGATCCTACATAAATTGGAGATAAGGCTTGTGCTATTCTTACTCCTTAAGATGCCTTTTGAGGTAGACCTAGACTTGGCTCAAAATGGTATCATAGTTTATCTTTTGTTACTGACTTATTGGATCATTTGCATTGTCTATACTCTGTGCTCACCCGTATTTGTTATTTGTCTGTGCTCACCCGTATTTGTTATTTGTCTATGCTCCATATGCCTAATTCTAGGTGTGAAGAAGTGTTAGATACTGGATTTAGATCATCTCCTTTTCTCCCTCATGTTAGGAGAGAGATAGACACACAAATAATTTTGATGAACCTCATAGGAGAAAATGAGAGAAACAAGATCCTTTGACAGTTTCACCCAAAGTGAAAGCTTGAAAATGTAAACTTTCAACTCCTATTGTTACATAATTTCAGGACAAAATATTTAAGAAGTGGCATTCTCTGACAACTGATTTATGAAGGATTACTAAACAAGAAAATAGATTACATTATTTGGCAGTACAGAATCGAATAATTGTTGATAGCCTCAAATGTTAACATCCTTTCAACCAGGACCCACAGTGGATAGTTATAGAATGAATGCATGTGGTTTTGCTATATGCATATAGTCACATTTTACCAGCTTATGAGCTGGTTTGCCACAATTCTCCATTGTAAAATTAATCTGCTAACTGTATTCTGTCAATTTGTATGAAAACAAAAATACTTCAGTCTACATTTAGGGTCCTTGGTGCTTGTAAGAACGGTGTAACATTCCTTTCAGAATTAGACTGCATTAATGAGAATTGTATTTACTAGCAACCACATACTTGTCTTAAATGGGGACATAAAAGAGGGGACCGATTGGTTTCAAGTCATTTGCTATGCTGGCTTACTAACTTTTGTCTCATGAAACTTTGTTTCTGTTCACTTTATCCGACAACAGTAGGGTCCCTTGTCTGCTGTTTTACAATTTCAGAAAGTTGCTTAACAAAATCATTTCGTTCATTTTGGGATGACAATGACTTAGCCTTCATATACATTTCTTTAGGGAAAGTAGAAATATGTTCGGTCTTTAGCCTTCATATACATTTCTTTATGATACAAAAGCTTATTAAGACCAAACATGATCATATTATAAGACCGAACATATTGTTAGACCATATTAGCTGTTTTAATAAGATATCTAAGAAAACTTATTAAGATAAATTGAACAAATTATGAACAAATCATAGGCCCCTTTTATTTACTCTTTCAAACAAGTTATTCCAAAGACCCTTAACAAAGATTACATGCAGTACTTCTCAGTTGTTAGTGGAGGAAAAAGCTTGAAATTCCTTAACGTAAGAAACCTCATGATAGCTTTCTTTATTTTTACAAGAATCTAATATCCTGATGACAGTTATTCTTTTAGATTCCAAAAGTATGTTTAACTTGTTACGGATAACAATAATGCCACGTATGTCAATTGGTGGTGAAGTTATGATTTAGCTTATCAATAATGCCTTGACTTTTATAGAAAGAAAAAGAACATGTCCATCGCTTTTCAGTACATTTGTTTTTGTGATTAAGATTTTTTATTGCCACGTAACGCTATTCAAATCCGTTTCTTTACATCTCTAATTTCCCAACAAATTTTAAAATCACTTCATTTTAAATCTATTTTTGAGTAAATTTCTCTCTTTTTTTTTAGAAATATCATGTCACCCTCTGTTTTTCTTCTTAGGGTGTCAATAGGTTTTGGATGTCCACTATTTTTTTTCCTTCTTTCATTCATATTTTTGCATTTTATTTGAGATTAAATCTTAAATTTTATTTTGCATTTTAAATTTATAATAATTGAGGTATGTTAGCCATACTCACTTTTGGACACTCTCTCGAGCACCCACTCTTTTATTGGATGGAGTACATGTATATCCTGCCACTTTGTATGAGTTCTATTTTTAAAGTGTAGACTCACAAAGATTTAAACCAATAAAAGAGTGAGTATTAGAGAGAGTGTTCAAAAATAAGTGTCGCTAGCATTCTTCATAATAATTAATCATTCAAGTAATTTCATTGAGTAAATTTTATTAAAAAAAATAGGTACTCATTCTAAAAAAAAAGGTACTCATTAACTTCTCTATGAATGTTAACTGATTGCTCTGCTTTTACTCTTCCTTAAACAATAGTGGTGTGTATCTCATACATATATATTAGAGATTTTTTTTTTATCAAGTACTTTATTGGTTAGAAATTCATCTTTATAAGGTGAATAAGTGGGGTGTTCGAGGTTCGAACTTCGACGCTTGCATAATAGTGGTGTGTATCTCATACACATATATTAGAGAAATAATTTTTTTATTTTTATCAAGTACCCTACTGGCTAGAAATTCATCTTTATAAGGTGAATAAGTGGGGTGTTCAGAGTTCGAATTCCGACCCTTGCATATATTATGCATTGTCCCTATCAACTGAGTTAAGTTCACGGGTACAGAGAAATATAAATTTAACATCTAAAATTGATAATATATTTGAAACCGTATAAAATACACCACTTGTACCGAAAATAAAATATATCTCTTGTAACCATTGATTTGATTCAGAAAAAGAAAGAAAAAACTAATAAAAAAACTAAATTGTATCTACAAAGTGTGTGTACACACACGGTGTTAGACAACAAAATAGTTGTTCAAATTTAAATAACATTTCTCTATAAATAATACGCAGATTGTAGAGCGCGCAACACATTTGATTGGGGAGTGAAGACTGCTACAAAATGTTAGCTTAGGTAGTGCAGCCGTTTCTACTACCGAACATTAGGGGTTGAGTTGTTCAACTTCGCACCAATGGCTAAACGAAGTCCTAGAAGGTATAAGTGTAATATAGACGCATCGTTTTCCTCGTTGCTTAACAAAGGAGGACGTGTCTAAGAGACAAAGAATGTAGGTTTGTTCTTGCAAAATCTATCTGGTTCTCATGTAGCTTTGTTCTTGCAAAATCTATCTGGTTCTCCCCCACTTGATTTTGTTTTAGATTCAAAGAAGATTGATGATTATTTTAGGACATGTTTAGATGACAATATTGAGTTTGGTTGTACAATTTATGCTTGTAAGCAGTTGTTTTAAAATAATTTTCAAAACTTTCATCTCGAGTTTAGCTGGAGGCAAGCTAATGAGATCACTTATAAATTAGCAAAGATAGGCCTATTTAATGTTATAGCTCACCTCTATACTATCTACAACAACAACAACCAATTATTATTCCACTAACTGGAGTCAGCTACATAAATCAAATTACGCCATAGTGTTCTATGATAAACCATATTTGAATCAAACTCATTAACCTTTAAATCTTTTTTTATAGTATCTTTTATAATTTTTTTAGGTTTTCCACTACTTCTTTTGATCCGTCTCTGTTCCAACATCTATAGATCTTCTCTTTACATGCTCAAACCACCTAAACCTATTTTCTACTCTCTTTTCTACTATATGGATGTACCATCATGTATTTTGTACCTTGCTAATGAAATGAGTTGAAATTCTCTATAAATAATGTTCTGATAAAACATTTTTGTAAATGATTGCTTAGGTTACATGCACATAATACATAAAGTACAATTATTTTATATAATTTAGGTTCAGCTTTATATATGTTGCAGGCTTGCAGCAGTTGAAATGTTATCATCAAAATGATGAAATCACCCGTTCAAAGTGGTTATATCCATCCAAATACTAATATTGCACTGAACAAAAAGACAATAAAATGATAGAGCGCATAATGCTTAAATATAAATTATAATCAACTATTCAACCACGTTACACATTGCTTTTGTGAATATTAATTTATTACATATAATTGAGGACTTGAACAAAATATACTTTTCCCAATTGGACATGTGTAATTTACAAAGATTCCATCTGATTACTTTTCAAGCATTTAATTTAGTTAAATGCAACATTGTAATTCAATAAAAGCAGTCTCTACATGGTTTTTCATGAATTCCTATTTTACCATATATATGAATAATATGGATGTACCTCTTTCTTGACTGTGATTTACTGATTTGATCATTAGACAAGTCCAGAAACAAACCAACCCCCTTTATAAAAAATTTAAAGCAACAAATGATTAAAAAGGAAAGGTGAGGTTAACTAACCATGAAACATGACGTTATGAGTATGCTGGGGGGGGGGGGGGGCTCACATTCCTTTTTCTTTTCTTTTACTTTTCTCATTTCCAATTATTAAAACGCATTGTCACTATCGGTTCAACTCTCAACTTGATCTTTTAAATAAAGTCTCTGGGTTTGAGTTTTGTTGATATAAAAACGAGTTGCCTTATTTGAACAAATTTAGTGATAACCTAATAACCATAAATTTACAAATAAAATAGGCATTGACACGAAAACTAAAACAATAGAAATAGAAAGTAAAAATATAATGTGAGTATGAGAAAAAAAGATGTCACAAAAATTGTCACAAAATAATTGTACAAATCATTTCTAAAAAATATATGTGTTGGGGGGATCCACTAAAGGTGGCCGATATTGGAAAAATTGTATGTCCCACATAGAATAGAATAGAGATGGGTCATAAATGAGTTTGTAAATAGTAATACTCGTTACCATACAAACTAGATTTGTAAAGATGAATTAGATTCAATACTAAAACCTAATCTATAATGGTATCAAACCCTATCTATTCAAGATCATCCGGCATTGATATCCACCCACTAGGTGTAAGAGCTTATAAAGTGGTGGTATGACACCCGTTATCTTACAAGTTAGATTTGCAAGGATAAGTTAGACTCGACATAAAAAATTAATAATTAATGAGTCAGGTTCTCCAACGGAAATATTTGTAAAGATAAGTTAGACTTGACATAAAAAATTAATAATCAACGAGTCAGATTCTCCGACGGAGAAAATTAGCAGCAAAATTGGTGAATATTTCATACCAATAAAATGGTTAAAAAAGCTCATTGTCTCTTGACAGCCACTTGACCAATTCTTGGAGACTATATATTAAGGGTGTATGTGTGTACAAGTCAAAATATATGTGCATAAGAGAAGTGTCTTCTCTAGCTATACCTACCTTCTTTCCCCTTCCTTTTTCTTTCAAATTTGAAATTTTCCCCTAAAAGAGCAGCAACCATGGAAATTTCACAGCCTCTTTCTATTGAAAGCTTCTCTTACAGTTGGTTAGTGAACCTAAAACCATCATTAGAAAGCCTAGATAGCTCCTTTAGATCTACCCTAGATGCATATGATGAAGCTTCCTTCATTGAAATGGATCCAAGAATGCCACCTTCTAAAAGATTCTTCATGAACACACATGATTCCAACAAATTTGACTTTCCAACCTCACAATCCCCTCTTACTCTTGTTCATGCAGATGAACTCTTTTCTGATGGTTACCTTATGCCTTTTTTTGTTGAATCTTTGAAAATGGAAGAATATGAAACCTTAGACTCCAATAATACAAGTCCCAATTCATCATCACATGCACCAAAAGATGTTGTTCCTAGATGTCATTCCTTAAAAAGATGCAGAACATTATCAAGGAGAATATTTTTGAAGTATCTAAATTTTTTAAGGCCTTTGTATAGAAAATTAAGGGGTCATAAATCAGGTTCTAATATTCCAACTGTTTTTAAAAGAGGTGAGGCTTCAATGAATAGGAGATACCATAATTCAGAATCTTCTCCAAGAATTAGTGGAGCTTTTTCTGCAGATGGTTGGAGAAAGTCTTGTGATTCTGAAAGCTCAATACATGAGGCAGTTCTCCATTGCAAAAGATCCATTGGTATGTACAAGTTTAGAACATAAATATCAACTATATATGCATAAGCTTTTTCTCACTATAGAATTCTTTAGATTTTTTCTTGTGTCCTAACATTTGACATTTCTGTTATGACAGAAAGAATAGACTAAGGATGCTGGATATTGAAGAATGTGAAGATAAATGAGATGCAATTAAATTTGATTCAGTGTTTGTTCGGATGGACCGTAAGTTTGAACAAATCGCAATGACACCATGATTAACTGATGTTGTTGAAACTTCAAAGGATGACTTGCTACTAGCTATTGAGAAAATCACGATGGTTCGCCGTGATTCTGTAAATTTTACCGTCAATCCAAATGAGAAAGTTTTTAATTTATATACTATGATGAAAAAGAGATGCCACTTTATTATTGTATCTAAGCTTTTTATTCACTTCTTATGGAAGTTTTTTTCTTTTCTTTTTTCAATTATCAATTATGGTTCATGATAGTACAAATCAATGGAATAAAATCAAATTAAAAAAAAAAGGAAATATGAACAAACAACAATCCCATGTGAGGTGAAGAAGTATAAGACCAAATCATCACCAGCCACTTAGGTTGTCTCCATTCTCCTTTGCTTAAAGGATATGTGGTTGGTCGGTCATTATTCAAGCAATGCATTCAAATTCAAATTTCCAAAAAAGAAAAAGAGATAGATTTCAATTTTAGTTTTTAATCTTGTTGATAGAGGGAGAAACTCTTTTGCTGCATATGAGAATCTGCTTTTTTTTTTCTTTCTATTTTAGTATATGTATAGTTCCTTCAATAACTTTTTTTGATAAAGTTTCTTCAATAATTTTGGAACTAGAAGTTTAAGCTAAAAGAATCACTATGGATGTAGATATGATATAAAATATAAGTAATGCCGACTACTACTTTTTATAGATTTTTAGAGTAGAACCTTCGTTACGTTATTTTTTCAATTCTTTATACAAATACAGCCCATGACATACCATGGTTTATTTATTTTATCTTCACCTGAGTTTGAAGCAAAGAAAAACCAAAGATATGAATGTGTTAAAAATTGGTACCAAAATACAATTTAACTAGAAATTGATTTTCAGTGATGGTTGAATATGTTTACAAGAGAAAACTTACACACCATAGAGAAAGAATACGCAATCCACACATCAATTATGAAAAGAGATACTCTACAATTAGATATATTACAAGACAATTCTTATCTAAGAAATTTAAGAGTCATAATATCTCCCTCTAAAAATTAGAGAGTTTGGTCTCTCTCTTTATAAATCGTTCAATAACTATCATCTCATCATTTTCTCCTTAGTTTCTCTATTTATTTATAAAATTAAACAACATAATCGGCATAATATATGTTTGTAATTGTGCATAATTGTAATAATAAGAAGTCTAACAATACTTTCAAAAGAATCAACTTGTCCTCGAGGTGAAATGAAGGAAATTGTTTCATGTTAGTTGCAACCGGTTCCAATTTGGTTTCAAAATCTGGTACTTTCAATTTATTCCCTTGCAATCATGGCTACATGAAAAAGTTTTAATAATGCTCAATTTTATTCACCCAACTTCATCTCCTAAGGGTAAAGGAATTTCAATTTTCCTCCATTTTTCTGCCTTTTTTTAAACTTTTTTAAAGCCTTGTTTAATATAGTAAATGTCACAAGCGTGTATTTTTCCTCTCAAACTAGTGATAGAAAACAACCCTTGCTATTGTAATTTACTCGTAGTTTAGAGATGAAAATACACTCCATCTCAAAAGATGTGACAACATTTCCCTCATAAATTAGCAGCAGAGCTAAAGTTCATCTAAGATTTGGTCATCTACGAAATTATGAATTTTAATGTTGATTTTTCGTCAATTGTTAGTGATAGATTTATGAACTCTATGATGGATTTGTTGTTGTCACAATTTGTGACGGATTATTAATTATCTCCCTAATGTTTTGCAAGAACCAAATTTATTACAAAGGCCAGTTCGTCGTATAATATTTTGTGACATATTTTTTTTGGACAAAATACATTAGTGTTGGATTGCTGTCCTTTCTAAAGTTTATTTTTCAATTAGTAATTGATTAGTTTCTACGGGATTATTTTATAATATTCATAATGTGAGAGGCTAGATTTATACAACTTTACAATTTTCAAGGACCAACTCGGGGATTTATCTATATTTTTTTTAGTGTAACAACCATTGCACAACTAGAGCTGTCAAAACGGGCTACCCGGCTCACGACGGGTCGGTCCATGATGGGTTTGGGCTTTTTGCGGGCCGGGTCAAAAAGGCCCGGAAGATAAACGAACTCAAAAATATTTGTCCAAGTCCGACCCTTTGCGGGATACGGACTTTCGGGCCAGCCCGGTAACTATTTTTGTTCCTACAAAGCATTCTTTAGTTAATGTCATTATACTTTAAATGTACTCAATTGAATCATGATTACATCTTCATGGTGGACTATAGAAAATTATAATGTCAAAAAATAATTATAAATTAAACGGGCTACCCGCGGCCCAGTCGGGCTAGCCCGCGACGGACTCAGGATAAAAAGGTCCGGTTTTAAACGGGCCCAAATTTTTGTGTCCAAGCCTTACATTTTTTCGGACTTTTACGGGCCGGCTCGGTAGGCCCGGCCCATTTTGACAGCTCTATGCACAACCAAAATTTTGAGAAGAATTTTTTGGGTAAGTAGTATATACAAAATTAACATGTAATATTGGGAAAATTTTGAAGTCTCGCCTTAAAAAAAAATACTTTTGAAATAACTCTATTTTATTAGAAATGACACTCTTTGTCCCCGTGAACATAGCTCAGTTGGTAGGGACATGCATTGTTATATACAGGGGCTGAGGTTCGAACTCCGAACACCCCACTTATTCACCTTGAAAAAGGTGACTTCTAACCACTAGACTACTTAACAAAAAAAAAAACGATACTCTTTTATAAACTCATTTCTCATTTAACAAGGATGAGTTAATCTATATAAAGACCACTATTAGAGTTATTGATTCAGACCACTCATGTTTATGTTCATTCAACAAATTCAATAATGTTGGATGTAAGGGGGACCGAGATCGCCTGCTGTCAAAAAACATGTTGTTTTGCATCATCTCAAATGTTAGTTATAGATCTAATGGTTTAAACTAACTTAGTTGTAAAATTATTCTAAACAATCTCAACCACTCATGTTTATATTCATTTACTAAATTCAATAGTGTTGGATGTATGTAAGGGGTGCATTGAAAACAACCCAAGTCCCACATAATATAAAAATAATTATGAAATGAGTTTATAAAGAGTTATATTCCTCATTTTACAAGTTTGTTTTGTAAGAATGAGTTAGACTAAATATAAAAATTTAATCTAAATGTTGTGAAAAACTCAAATATCTCACATTGAATATACTTTAGAGAGAGATATCTTGAGATTTTTTTTTACATAGTTATAATCTAGAAGAGTGCGAGAAATACTTTTTTTTTCATCACTCTCTAAAACCCACTCATTTCTTGGATAAAACTTGTATGAATTATGCCACTTTATGTGAGACCTATTTCTAAAGTGTACGACTCACATTAATTTTATCATATAAATGAATGAGTATTACATTAAGTGTTTAAGAGATAATGTTTCTAACACTCCTCTTGTAATCTTTAGTGTATACGGCGTAAAGTAGTAACCATATACCTGCAGCTGATAATCTATCACTTTGAGTGTGAACAAAAATATCAAATAAAAGCCACAATATATATTAGTCATATATATAGGACAATGGGTCAATGTTATGTCGCATTTCATTGTACTTTATATTCAAGAGATAGAAGTAACTTCTTTATTTAGACATGGAATAGAATCAAAACTGCAAGTGGTGAATAAATATAGAATTATTGGACTGTATATGCATGTTCCAAAAGTCATATCCACTGTGTACAAATCATGAATAAAACTATATCATGGGGGGACAAAAATGCATGCATATATTGTCCATAGCAGTTGCTTATATATGTGAGGGATAAACTTTTACATAGCAAATATAGCATTAATTAGCTTCATATGCTTACCAATATGTGCGTGATTGAACTAACTAATTGTTCAATGCATCAAATTCAACCAAGTTCTTTGCATGTGGTATTTGTGGTGTTCCTATTTCACTGGAATTATCTAACTTATAGGTTTGAAATTAGATAAGAGAGAATACGGAAACTTGGAAGGTAGTGGCTATATTTGGATCAACAAATAGTATTTCAACCACTAAACATAGTGAAATGTCCCTATGATTTATATTAGTACTTCCATATCCTTTCTTCACTAAAGATTGCCAGCATGTTGACATGAACATAAATAAATGAAACATGCAAGCATGACAATGATCTTCCTTCGTTGTTGTTGGTTGCTTGGCTGTTATCAACTTACCATTGGTTCACCCAACAAGCTCGGAACTTGGGGACCCTCCTTTCTTTCTCATCTCTAGTTTGCGAGGAAATATGTTTAATTTGGTGAAGTGTAAGCGTGAATTAAAAGTATCGTAAGAAACAATATACGATGAACAACATATAAGTAAAAAAAAATTAGAGAAATGTTAGTAACACATATTCTAACACACACTTTTCAACACACTCTCTTTGATTGGTTATAATTCACATGGAACCCACCAAAATTATACGGGACCCACATGATTTGGTGGGACTCATGTGAATTTTAACCAATTAAAGAGAGTGTGTTGAAAAATGTGTATTAGAATGTGTGTTATTAACATTCATACAAAAAAATTATATACCTAATGTCTTAAAACCCACCAAGTGTTGAGGCTCCCCGAGAAGAGCATGAATAGAAGGGTTGTGCATTTTAAAAGAATCCGAGCAGTTATTCAAAAGTAACTCTCCAATTATGTAAAAGCTCTTTTATACGTAGTTTTTCTTTCAACTAAACAGCTTCTTTTCTTGTAATAAAAAAATAGCTTAAGATCTATACTCCTTAGAAATTAAAAGGAAACAAATTAAATAAATGAAAAAGCTTATCAAAATAGCTTTCGTAAAAGTTGAATTTTTATTTTTAAAATAAACTCCCTTTTGTCAAAGATGGTATAAATATTTTATTAAAGAAAAGAGTATGGGCCCAACCAATAATGTCAAATGGGTTGGCCATGAGCCGGTCCGACCCGATTCATTTTATTTTTCTTTTTTGATTATTTACTCATTTATTATATCTTTTTTATATATTAATTTCCCACAATTATCTATTTACTAAAATATAATTGGATGAATATAAAAGTGTAAATAATTTTTAAACTAACATTGATTGTTGATTAAACTCTAGATTTATACTTTCAATTGAATAAAACCAGTAAATTATAAACTTAAATTTTAAGCTAAATTTTGCCCTTTTTATTAAGTTTACATGTTTAAATATTTTTTTATTAATAATTTTTGAATTTGTTGAGATTTTTTATAGAAAATGTATCTTTTTAACAAAAATTCAATGAAAATGTATTATTTTTTAACAAAAACCACCAACAGAGATTAGTCATTGTTATACAGTGGTGGAAACTTCTTACTAATGTCATGGTAACCCAAAAAATTAAATTAATCTCTTAAAAGTCATAGACAATGTGATTTATGATTGATTTAAACTTTAATGATATTTTATTTGTATTTTCATCATTTCTTTAATTAAATTTTTTAATATTAGATTAGGTTTAAAATAAAATTCACGATCAGTAGTATCTAAGTTTTATCCATAATTTGAAAAATATTTGCTATGTTTTACTTATCTCTCGATTGTATTTTAGATCATCAAAACTTATTTTTATCAAAAATTAGAGGGATAAGACCGAATCTCAAATTTTTACCCAACTTTCATAATTTAGAATATCAACACCATAACATGCAAAAAATTAAAATAATTGTTGTTTATGAAAAAAATCAAAACGAAAAAATATAGTAACAAAAAATATTAAAAGTATTCAAACAAAATAATAAAAACTAATACCGATCATATGCAATGAAAAATCTATGTATTATAAAATGGGGGCTCTTGCCCCCGCATAAATTGTGGGCATTGTTTAATGGTCTTGAGCAAGTTACCGTTAGAGATTGGACTAGTGTTATCATTTAATCAGATGCATTTGAAGCAGTACGGTTGCTGGAAGTTGGTTGTAATTGGACTCATTCATATGTTTTAAGTTAGTGTCTCAATCTCAAAGTTTTCTGAACAGTTTATCAAGGTGTAGGTGCGACATATTCCTTGGTAAATTATATGGCATATTCTTTTGTAAAGTTTAGTTGTAGTTTAACTTTGCCTCTTTTGTATGGAAGGATGACTCATGTAGTGGTAGTTAGTTCCTTTTCTATTTGGGGCTTGCCCCTTTCTATGGATGATTGTTTGAGTTCTTTTTTTGAAAGAATTATTTTTTGAGTTCTTGTACCGTATAAATAGTGCTAACCTTCATGTCCTTCACATCCTCGTATTCATGAAATCGAGAAATCAAATGTTGAAATATGTTTTCTAAAACTACTTAACGTTTTTCTACAAACTAGAACTACTTAATTTATATTACATACAACCCAAAATTCTAATCGTAACCGGCGGACGATCTAATACCTCATAGTTTGACAAATCTTATGCCAAACCATTAATAAGAAAATTTTAAACTAATTTTCAATTCAAAATCTTGTTTACTGAAATTTCGATAGAGTAATTTTTATAATTTCACCATTTACTTGCAAAAAGCTATTAGCCCTCTGTGGAAGTCTCATTTGTTTTTAAACTGTGATTTATTTTGGTCTTTGATCTATCTCATTTAGTTTGTCATCATGTCCTATATTTGTTCAACTTTCTTTCATTTCGTGAGTATAACACCTATCATTATGATGTCCACTAGAAGGGAAATTAGTTTCTTATGAATTACTGTCCAACCTTAAGACCTTACTTAAAGAGTTCACGTAAATTGAGTTAACGTAAAAAAGAAACATACACCAATTTAGTTTGTGTATGTGTGCGGCCAGCCAGGGTAGAGGGTAGTGTATTTTTTTTTTTTTTTGTGAACGGGTACCATATGTGCGTAATGAGTGGCAAAATCTCACAAGTGATTTAACACTAGATTTAACACTATTATATTTTTAGAGCATAATTCAAACTCTGTACTTTTGGTTAAGTTGAAAAAGATTTCTTTTCATCTCCTTCAAGTGCTCTTAATTAGATGGATGGAAGAGGTATGAGATAGCCAACAGAAACCCCCTTTTTTTAATAGATTTTATTTTTGAATAAGTTAGCATAATTTTTTTTATTTAACTATTTTTTTAGTGCAATTATACTTAATATATTAATACTCTAATAATATAGAGTATTTGTATGGTCAAACACTCTAATAACATTAATGTTGAAGCAACAAAAGTATGTATTTATGTTATCGTCTCCACAGGGACTGGTGCGGTATTCTAAGCCGTTCAACAATCAATATCGTTCTGAGCTAAGGTTGTCGAGTATTTTGTTATTTCATACACTATCAAACTAAGAATTTATAAATGGGATGAGAGTTAACAGGGAAATAAGTATGCTGGGATTAAACTTCATCAACCTACTCGTACGTAT
>Ga0315914_1001593_pt1 | contig 34153 bp, 20 predicted proteins | sample MpolenodulesMG_FD_203920 | JGI IMG/M metagenome (GOLD analysis project Ga0315914, IMG submission 203920) | Medicago polymorpha root nodule microbial communities from Los Angeles, California, United States - elongated nodules | ecosystem: Host-associated > Plants > Roots > Nodule | place: USA...
ACCAAAGGGAGTTATTTATGTTCAAGCTAGTTTCAACAATACCATTGTGACTGTTACAGATGTACGAGGTCGGGTGATTTCTTGGTCCTCTGCCGGTTCGTGTGGATTCAAGGGTACACGAAGGGGGACACCATTTGCCGCTCAAATCGCAGCAGTAAATGCCATTCGAACAGTAGTAGATCAAGGCATGCAACGAGCATAAGTCATAATAAAAGGTCCTGGTCTAGGAAGAGATGCGGCATTAAGAGCTATTCGTAGAAGTGGTATACTATTAAGATTTATACGGGATGTAACCCCTATGCCACATAATGGATGTAGGGCTCCTAAAAAAAGACGTGTTTAAAACTAAAAATAAAATTAAAGAAAGAGATTTCAAGAGAGATAAACAATTAAATCAAGAGTTTCACAAAAATATATTACTATGATTCGAGAAAAAGTAAAAGTATCTACTCGGACACTACAATGGAAGTGTGTTGAATCAAGGGTAGAAAGTAAGCGTCTTTATTATGGACGCTTTATTCTGTCTCCACTTAGGAAAGGTCAAGCAGATACAATAGGCATTGCAATGCGAAGAATTTTGCTCGGAGAAATAGAGGGAACATGTATCACACGTGCAAAATCTAAGAAAATACCACATGAATATTCTTCCATAGTAGGTATTCAAGAATTAATCATGTATTGGGTTAACTGAAATTTTTTAAAATGGTACAAAAGAATGTACACGTTAAGAGTGTCAACTTATCTTTATTCATTACGAAAGGGAAAAACATATGTGATGCAGACGATCAAAATGACACAATCACTGTACTTGACAGCCAAAGGTGAACTTGAGCAAGTTGTTTAAAAACCAAAAAGTATATTACAATTGCCAAGTTGCAAAATGTGTCATGAAAGGGTCACCAAAAAGTATAGCTAAATATGTCATTATTTTCATATAATCAACGGGAACAAACGCATCTTTTTCGTCGTTTCATCAGATATATCTTTTTTCTTTATCACACTCATATCCAATAAAGATGATTTAAAAGAATTATGAGCACCGTCAATCACTAGTTATTCAAAAGATGAAACGTGCAAAAATATACAAGAGGATTCCACTTCCACACATATACATATGCACCTACCTAAGAATGGATAGAGGACTGGCAACCCAAGTTGGAGCTTTATGCCTTACAATTTTGGACTTCAAAAAAGCCTAAAAAAATTCCAATTTAGTTATAGCCATATAATATAATAATCTAATTGTAAATGTTTCTCTAGCTTAATTGGATAGAAAGATCTCATATTTTATTTACTTGTCCTAGATTTAACTCTTAATTCAAGAAAATTGATTTTTCATTTGATTTTTTTATTTATTTTAAAGGTTTTATTATAAAATTTACTTTATACCTCTAAATATACTGGACCGACGTTTAATAGTTTCTCTTTAATCGCCATTATCCACACTAAGACATTCAAAACATCAGTTATTTGCTGATTAATATCAAATAGTGTCAAAACTAAATATAAATTTTAATTTTATAATTCGTAAAATCAAATTAGAATCTAAACCTTCTAATCTTTATCAAGCAGTTACTAATATCCCAAATGTGTAAAAGAAAAAGTCATGTTAACTTGTGTTCTAAGGGCACAAGTTAAGAACTACAAATGAAAATGAAAAATAAATTTTACAAGAAAATAAACTTTTTAGATATTAAATGCACAATTTTTGTTGGAACATGTGTGGAAATTGAGTAATCGACTAAACACAAATTTCCATAATGGGTAGAACTAGTGTAGTGTGAATTGAAAAAGTGGAAGTCCCGCATCGGATAGATCTCACACATTAGTAGTGTTTATATAGTGAGGGCGTACCACTAATTAATGAGGTACATAATTATGTGAATGAAATAAGCACTAGAAAAATATATATTGATATTCTTCACCAAAAAAAAATTATATATATTGATATATATTTTATTATTTGGAAATGATAAATTAAATAATCAAGAAAGTGCTTTCTTAATCCCCAAGTTTTGCTAAACTATTTTAGAACGCAATCTAGAATATTTTGGAACACAATCTGAAATATTTTGGTAGGCAATCTAATATATTTTAATTTTTGATCTGAAATATATTTTGGTACATAATATAATATATTTTTGTACTCAATATAATATATTTTGGTACTCAATTTGTACTAGATCTATTATGCGAATTACTCGTTCCCAAAGTTTCTCACTTATTCGTTGTGAATTTTCTCTATAAATAGAGAGCTCAAATTTTTTTTTTTATATATATTGATATATATTTTATTATTTGGAAATGATAAATTAAATAATCAAGAAAGTGCTTTCTTAATCCCAAGTTTTGCTAAACTATTTTAGAACGCAATCTAGAATATTTTGGAACACAATCTGAAATATTTTGGTAGGCAATCTAATATATTTTAATTTTTATCTGAAATATATTTTGGTACATAATATAATATATTTTTGTACTCAATATAATATATTTTGGTACTCAATTTGTACTAGATCTAATATGCGAATTACTCGTTCCCAAAGTTTCTCACTTATTCGTTTTGAATTTTCTCTATAAATAGAGAGCTCACACAGTGCATTGAGCACACCGAAATTCACAGTTGGTTCTTTCTGTGTTTTTCCTCTCTTCTCCCTCCTTCGACTTGTGTTGACGAGTCTGTTTGCCTGTGTTTTCGACAAACTACGAGCTAGTTCTGATTATTACAAGCGAGACAGAACTAGAGATCTCTATGCACTCGGGTTACTTAGACGAGTTTAGAAACAAAAGGGCACTATTTCTCGATAGGTTTGAGATTGCAAGCAAAAGCAATATAAAGTTAAATGAAAAGGTAAAAGTTTAAGCACATAAACTTAAAGGAAATGTAAATGCATTGCATTAAACTAAAGGTGGTCTACAAATCAGTTTACATACATTCTGTATAACTCGTTTTCCTAGACGCCGATAGTGTGAGTGTTGTAGAATTCTATAAATGACCTGCGACCCATTTTTCGGCATGGAAATACTTGTTTATACTAAAATAACTAATTGGCGAACCACTAATCCCATGATCAACACTTCTCCCATCTTGGACAACCGCTTGCCCCACGTTCCCACTAAGGAAACCGTCTTTAAGCTTGAAATTGTGTCTTTCCCGCCTTCATTGCTTGACTTCGACGCGATTGCTCTTTCAACCTTGTTCCGTCGAACTTCTGACTACGCACGCTAGGTTTGCTATCTTGTCGAAATCTTCAAGTTGTAATGAGAAAACTTTCGACTCCTGCAAATTTAAAGGTCAAACAAATGTTGACCATATTAAATGAGTCTGTCGAAATCGAAATTATAGGCTAACAAAGTCTTTCTTCTTTTTCTACACCTTTATGTCCCTTCGGTTTCGAGTGGTCTTCGTACCATATAGAGTGATTTTAATTGAATGATTAAACCATATTTATGGGTGCACATGGAGTGATCTGGTCGTGACTCAACCCGGTAATCTCATCGGTGGTAGTTTCTAATTTTTTTTTAAGGTACTTTTTTGTAATCGAAAAACAACAATTTCTAATACTATTATGCTTTTCTCTAACAGGAATTGCAACTTTACGGGACCTAAGTAGTGGTGTCCAATAAATACCATCATATATATTGACAAACATAGGATAGAATCAGAAATCCAAAACACAATTATCTCCCTTCACTTCACAAACCAAACATAATGTTTTCTCAAAGAGAAATGCCTTCACCATCTACAATTTTCTCAGCTTATGCATCCATGACAGCTTCCATCATGCTACTTCGTTCCATGGCACAAGAACTCATTCCTCAACCAATCCGTGGCTACCTTTACAACACCTTCCGCTACCTCATAAAACCACGTTCCCCTACACTCACACTCATCATAGAAGAATCCACAGGCATAACACGTAACCAAGTCTATGATGCAGCTGAGTCTTATCTCTCAACAAAAGTCACCCCTGAAAATGAAAGACTCAAAATCAGCAAAGTCCCAAAAGAGAAAAAACTCACTATTCGGTTAGAAAAAGGCGAAAAATTAACGGATATGTATAATGGGTTTCCTCTCAAATGGAGATTCATTTGTGCTGAAACTGAGAAAAACAGTGCAAATGATATGCACAACAATAATAACAGTGTATCTGTTAGATCAGAGAAAAAATATTTTGAACTAAGTTTTCACAAAAAGTACAAGGAAATTGTTTTGGAATCTTATCTTCCTTTCATTCTTGATAAAGCTAAAGAAATGAAAGATGAAGAAAGAGTGTTGAAAATGCATACATTAAACACTGCTTATTGCTATAGTGGTGTGAAATGGGATTCTATAAATCTTGAACACCCTTCAACATTTGAAACACTTGCAATGGAACCAGAAATGAAGAATGTTATTATAGAAGATTTGAACATGTTTGTGAAGAGAAGAGAGTTTTATAAGAAAGTTGGTAGGGCTTGGAAACGTGGTTATTTGTTGTATGGTCCTCCAGGAACTGGGAAATCTAGTTTGATTGCTGCTATGGCTAATTATTTGAAGTTTGATATATTTGATCTTCAACTTGGAAACATTGTTAGAGATTCTGATCTTAGAAAGTTGCTTCTTGCTACTGCTAATAGGTCTATTTTGGTTATTGAAGATATTGATTGCAGTATTGATATTCCTGAGAGGAGACATGGAGAAGGACGTAAACAGCAAAATGATATCCAGGTTGGTAATTCTTATTTCTTAGTAATTAACTTTCATTTTAATTCATTCATAGCATTTTAATTTTGGTAGTAAATCAATTTTTCTTGGTTGTATTTAACTCTTAGTAATATGTTTATCAGAATTAATGTTTATCAGAGTCAATGATTTGTCCTGTTTTTGTTTGTTTATTAAAAACAACATATCAATGAAAATAACTAATGTTTTTAGAGAGATTGCTATTATAATTAAATAACTAATTTTTCACAACCAATTGGAGACCTATATATATTTTTTCATACCATATCAATGCATTTATATAAGTGAAGTGAAGTGATAAAACAGTGAATTTTATGTGAATTTTAAAATTATTAATTTAGTGACTACATTGAAAACAAAGTTAATGTGTGCTACATTTTCTAGCTCCAAACATACTATTACACTAAGATTGTATATTCTCTAAATATTTGTTTATTGAAATGGCATTTTTTTAAACATATTAGAAATAGAACATATAAAGTTAACTACTATAAAATTTTAATTTTTTTATTAGTAGCAATGCAATTCAATATTCCGGGATTTACAAGTTCACTTGATTAGACCTTAGTGGATCTAGAAAAAAATAATTAGAAAATAAATTATGACATGAAATTAGGAACAAGTTTTAGTTCTTGTTGATTTTGGCTCTAATTCACTCATCAAATTAAATGAAAGTTCTCTTTAATTTGGTTGCTGATACAACTTTTTTAGTAAGAAAAAGAATTCCAATTGTGGAATATGACTGTGTTCACAATAGCTAAGGGTGAGTTATTGGCCTAAAATGGCATATTTTTTAGTAGCTAGGCCTAGCATGTGGGTTCTGATTCATTGAAGTATGTTGCTTATCCTTTTGTTTGAGACCTTGACATGACAGGTTCACTTGTTTATCATGTTTGTTTAGAGTCATTTTCTTATTCTTGGACAAACTTTCTCTCCTTTAATTTTCTCTTGCACACAAGTGGAAACTTGTTGTATTCCATAGCACACCCTGAATAGGTACATGGGGACCATTGAACTAACGTGTAGTTCAATAATTGGTTAAGAAATTTGGTTTTAGTTGAAATTTAATATTTTACATAAAGTTAATTAAAGTTAATTAAAGTTCTCAAAAGCATTACTCTATGGTATATATCATCATCAAGCAATATATAAGCATAAAAAACCTTACTTCCAAAATGCCATTTCACTATCAATCCACGCAATTGCTTTAGACAATACTTTATTGTTCTTCAACTTTGGTTTGTCCCTTTCTGTTTTACATAAATAGCAAGAGGAAAAATTGACAATACTTGCTGTCAAAGGTCTTTGTTATTGAATGGTGGAAACCTCATGGGATGATCCTTCGTGTAAAACTTCTATTATGGTCTTGTCATTTTCATCCAAGATATTCCGTGGATATTTGTATAATTTAATTCACATATATTTTTTAATGTATATGTTTATAATTGATTTATTATAACTATTCTAGAGTAACATAAATAATTGATTGTGATTTTATTTTCTTACATAGATAGTGTATTAAGATTAAACTTTATTCTATATTGTTTATACTTGATCGCTTATGACTACTAACCAATTCTTTTTGAGGTACCTTAATTGATTTCATTTTTAGAGGGATTAAAATTGATTCTGAAGTTGTAGAAATATTCGTTACGACATTTTTCGGTCCTTGAAATTATAATGTTGGTCGATTTAGTTATGTTATACACTATTTTAAACTATCACTATTTAAATTATATACTAAAACTATTTCTCATCTTGATTTTGATGGATGGATGCAGTTGACACTGTCTGGATTATTGAACTTTATAGATGGATTATGGTCAAGTTGTGGAGACGAGAGAATCATCATATTTACAACTAACCACAAAGAAAGATTAGATCCAGCTCTTTTAAGGCCAGGAAGAATGGACATGCACATTCATATGTCTTATTGTTCTTACGAAGGTTTCAAAATTTTAGCCTCAAATTACTTGGACATTTCTCATGATAACCCTTTCTTTGGAGAGATTGAGGGACTAATTGAAGACATACAAATAACACCTGCACAAGTTGCCGAGGAATTGATGAAGAACGAAGACGCGGAGGCGACGCTTGAAGGATTTGTGAAGTTGTTGAAGAGGAAGAAAATGGAAGGTGATGTGTGTGAGAATAACAACAATAAAATAGAACCTCATCAACAGCAACAATCTAAAAAGCGTAAGGTGGTAGGTTGCAAGCAAAAACGAGGAGGTGGGAATAGCAAGAGCAATGTTGTTGTTACTCAAAGAAGGACAAGAGGTTATAAAAGAGGTTCTAGTTTGTAATAGTAATCAGCTATGGACATGATCAAATAAGATTGTTAGAGCTACTAATTGTGTCTAGAAACAAAAATGTTGCTTATCAAGGCTTAAGGTTTTAATTTGTTTGTTGTAATCTTTTGCTAAAAGGCTAGTAAGTTTCTATCCAAACTGTACTAGAACCATTTAACTATATATATGAGAAGTAAAGAATGGGGGACATATTGTGTTTGATACTGTACTATAGCAGCTTCACTAAGTGGACAATATATACGATTATGTAAAATTGTTGTAGATAAAGAAGGAAACTTTTGTGGATATCCAAACATTTCATCAACACCTTAAAAGAAAAAGAAAAAGAAATAGAAAAAATGATGTGATACATATAGAATGGTGACATGATTGAAAGATAGAAATAAAAATAAAATAATATGTTCAATGAGTTTTAGCAAATTGAGGTGTTTATATATTTATTTATTTTTAAAACAACCATATATCTTTGTTGTTTAAACAACATGTTCATATTTTAACAACGATATTTATACTATCTCGTGTTCTCAATAATTGATTCCACACTTCATTTTCAATAACATATAACATCACAACTCTATTACTTCTATCACATCACTTTATTTCTCTTTCAAAGTCTATATATTTTGTGAGGTGTCTAGCAAACAGTTTTCATATTTTAATTAACAACGAATGTTGCATGCTTTGCATGTGTTTTCGATCAATTTTTTCAATCATGAATTCTCAATCCGAGCATTTGTTTGTAAATTCGATGTATCAAAGTACTATTTATAACCTAATAATTATAGACAAAAATTCACTTTTTAAAATTCAATCCGAGTTTCTACTTGTAATAATCGATATATCTGATGTATATTATAGACTAAATATATTAGTGATCAAAGATATTTTTTTACGGAAAACATCAAAGTAGTTTTTTAGCTAAAGTGGAACAATGTTACTAACTTACCTCCCAATCAAAATCCAAGTTATCAACATTTCCTTTCTCTGAGAATCGAATGGTTAAAAAAAATATATCTAACAGGAAAACTTGATCTACTTTGCTAATTTTAACGTTTTCCTAAGAAACTCAATTGCTACAAATAGAGAACTAAATCGTCAAATAGTGAAAAGGAGGAAACTCAAAATCTTAAGAGTGTGTTTGGATGGAGTAATTGAGAAATTTTGAAGAATTTAGAATTCTAGGCAATTCAAATGATTCAATTAAATTGCTTTCATTCCTAAATATTATTGTTTGGATGGAGAAATATAAAAAATATTGTCATAATTTTTGGGCAACTTTTTATAAATTTTAATTTTTTTGGCCCAAATTCGAAAATGAAATTAGGGGTCAATTTGTAAATTAATTTTTTTTTGAGGGGTCAAATTATATTTTTTGAAAAATTTGAGGGGTCAATTTTCAATTTTTTAATAAATTTATTGGGGTCAAAGTGAAAATTTTGGAAAATTTGAGGACCAAAATGCAAAATTTGAAAAATTATAACAATGAAGAATTTTGAAATTCTTAACTTTTAGGTGTCATTTGAAATTCTTTAAATTTAACTTGAACAAAATACTTCATAAATTTCCATCATTTTAAAAATTCTTCAAATTATTATCCAAACAATGGAATTCACATCAAAGTATTTGAATCCCCTCAAAACATCACATTCTCTTAAAACATTCCCTCATCCAAACACACTCTAATTGTTTTTTTTATCATAATCAACCACTTACCATTTTGTTTATTTTTGTGTCTTGAACCAAATTCAAACATCAATCAATTTGTTTTTGTTTACTATCTAAGTAAAACCTATTTTTCTTTAATTTAAATTAATTAAAAACTTTTTAGATAGATACAAACTTTATATTATTGAGACAATATTTGGTGCCCTTGTCAAACTTCTATCACTTGTGTAGGTTGCCTATTGTCAAGATTGTTCATCCATTAGAATTACCATACAAAATTACATTAAAAAATAGTTATGACACGAAAAAGTATGGTAGATTTGCAGCATATGTCATTAAAGTAATTTTTTGAATTGAATACGTCATATCATTTTGCAAGCATGTCAACCAAATTAGAATACTAAAATTATTTATAGCTTCAAATTGATTATGATAGATGGATGCAATTGACATTATCTGGATTACTGAACTTCATAGATGGACTGTGGTCAAGTTGTGGAGACGAGAGAATTATCGTATTTACAACTAAAAAAAAAAAAGAAGATCCAGCTCTTTTAAGGCCAGGAAGAATGGACATGCACATTCACATGACCTATTGTTCTTGTGAAGGTTTCAAAATTTTGGCCGCAAATTACTTGGAAATTTCTCATGATAACCCCTTCTTTGGAGAGATTGAAGGATTAATAGAATATATACATATAACGCCAGCACAAGTGGCAGAGGAATTGATGAAGAAAGAAGACTCGGAAGCGACGCTTGAAGGATTTGTGAAATTACTTAAGCGGAAGAAGATGGAAGGTGATGTGTAAGACTAATAGATTAAGTAATTATTTTTTTAAAAAGTCAAACATTTCAATTTTTAATGCCTTGAAAACATAAACTTTCAAAAAAACTTAACATTTAAGTTATTAAAAAGTGTCCCAGAGACACTCGTCGTTAACATTTCACGACAATAACAATAAAATTGAACCTCCTCAACAACACCGATCTAGAAAATGTAAGATTAGTTGCAAGCACAAATAAGTTAGAGGGAATAGCAAGACCAATGTGTTACTCGGAGAATGACTAGGGGAATATTTCAGCCATGGTCATGATCGAATAAAGATTTAAAGAGCTACTAAATGTGTCTAGAAACAAAAATGTTGTTTATCTAAACTTGAGATTTTTTTTTTAATCTTAGATGAAGTGGTAATCCACCGAAATCAAACTCACGCACAACTGTGAGGTTTCGGGTTCGAACCCGGGTCACGACGTACGACCTTGCAATTTCGGCATTTGTGAGTTGAGTTAGGACTTCTAGACTCTAAACTTGATATTTTAATTTGTTTGTTGTAATATTTTGTTAAAAGTCTACATTTCTGGATGCAGTTTTTCAAAAATACCGATTTATAACACCTTGACCCTGCCATATTACAAAAAAAGATCAAAACTTAAAATGTTGTTCCACCTTTATAGGCGGTTGAGAAGACTAATTGGATTGAACGATATAAATTTAAAGTCGGTTTTTCCCTTGGATTTGGATAAGTTTTTCAAATCTAATCTATGTTGTTATAATATTTTCAAAGTTAAAAATACATTAATCATGAGTATTTATTTATGATTCTCTACAAAACCACTCTCTTAATTTTTTTTAAAAGATTTCTCTTTTTTTTTCTTTCTATAATCTCATCCCTCCAAAACTTTCTTCTCTCTTCGCTTTTGAACTCCCAAACAGAGCTTTAATGTGTTTCCCATTACTTTGTCAAATCCTACTTTTTTCTTAATCTATGTTATTTAATGTCAATCTCATATTTGTTCTTTTTTCTTATCTCTATTCATTACACATCATTTTATTACTTAACATGGAATTAAAAATTATTGATTGTTATGCATAATATATGCAAGATCCGTGGTTGAAACCCTAATAAAAAAAACAAAAGAAATCTATTTTTATTGCTAATTTTGACAAGTAAATGATAGTTTACATTCTAAATAAAAAAAACAAACAAATAACAATAATTTTTTTCTTTCTATGAATAAACAAAGAAATTTTTATTTTTTGTTTATTCTGGTACAAGTTCATGATAGTTTATTTTCTGGATCACTTGATTTTAATTTCTTCCGCCAATCATAGTATCTAGAATTAACATTTCGCTTACTCCAAATCCACAGAGGTTGAAATCACTCTGCAAAAACTCAACCAAAGACAATTATGTTCATTCCTTTGATTTGATTGAGAACACATTGTTCGTCACTTGTAAATCTTCATGTGGCAACTTAACACATGAAAGTCAATACCATAGAGTAATTATCCAATTTTGTCCTTGAATTTTTAAATACAGTCAAATTCGTCCTCAAATTTTACGAAATGTCTATTTCATCCCTGAATTTCATAGACGTCCATCAAAATGGTCCCTCCGTCAAAAAGCTCTGTTACTGATGATGATGTGTCATCTTGCATGTTGTGTTGTGATGTACACGTGTCAACAAGGAAGCCACATGTACAAGGACCAATTTGATGGAAACGTTACAAATTTCAGTTTTAACTTTTCACTTTCAATTTTTTTTCTTTCTGTTTTTCCTCTTTTACCCCTCTTTTAAGGATTAGTTTGATAGTAACTGTAATAATTTAGGAACTGATTTGATTGAAAATTTTAGAAATCTAGGGGCTGATTTGATCGATTTCATTGTAGGGAGTGAGTACAGGGAGGTATGACATGAGAGTGTCAGTTATTTCAACTAAGAAGTCTACGCAAACACCAGTGAGGGGTCTTGCTCCACCACATCGAACTGCTCCTAGAGTTATTAGAATGTCATATCCAAGTTATGGACCATCCGGTTCTACTCAACTCTAATTCATGAAGTTTATCGCAACCCCAGGATTTTCAAAAAAGTAATGCTTGATGCTTGATTAAATTATGCTTTTGGAAAATGTAATATTTAGACTTGTTTAAATTATGCCCCCTAGTTGGATTTCTTTTTGGATATGTAATATTTAAGAACATGGAATGTATGACTTATGACTTGTTAATGCCCCATGGTTGGGTTTCTTTTTGCCTATGTAATATATTTCTGCAATGACTGAATTACGACTTATTTGATGGTATAATGGAGGATCAGATTGTGTCTCTTTACTTTTTTACTTTATTCTGCACATATATGCACCAAGGATCACATTGACGTCTGTTTAAATAATTCAATGACTTATTTGATGATATTTTTATATAATGCAGGAACCGATTTGATACTTAGGCAAATAATTTAGGGACTAATTTGATGGAAATATTTCGACAGAAAGGTTGCATTCATTCATATTCAACCTCTTTTCATTAAAACAATACACATACCTAGTGCAATGCACCAACATTCAAGTACTCTCACATCACCATTAAACATACGCCCACCACTCATCATTTCTGAACACCAAAGCTTGAACAATTTTTGGGGATTTTTGGATTTCGAATTCAATAAAAAAAATTAGGTTTTGAAGTTTTTTGAATTGGGGAAGAACATTGTCATGAGGATTTTGAACCCTAGGTGACAAATTATAAAATTAGGGTTCCAAATTTATATATCTGTGGAAGAAAGAGATGTTGAGAAGAAAGAGACGTCGGGGAAAAAAAGACGTTGGAAAATTTGCAATTTTCTCTAAATCAATCAATTTGGTCCTTCATAATTTCATCATTTTCGGAAATTAGTCCCTGCTTGCGTGACATCTGACGTGGTAAGCCTTGTAAGAGGTTAACAATACACGTGACCTCTGTTAACAGACCAACTTAACAGAGGGACTGATTTGATTGACATTTTGTAAATTCGAGGACTAAACAGATATTTTACAAAATTTGGGGACGAATTTGACTGATTTTTGAAAATTCAAGTACGAAATTGGGTAATTACTCGAAGAAAATAACTTATACTTATAGCTTGACATGAAAAAACACATTAATGACATGAAGAAACAAATGTATCCCTGCATATGGTTTCACCCTTAAGTCATATAGAACTTTGTATTTACGAGGAAGGGAACTGCATACTAGTAAATGCTATTTGAAAAGTTTTGAACTTGAAGTATTAGTTTTTTTTTTTTTTGTCTAGTAGCGTAGTGGTCGGAGCTCACACAATTAAATGTGGAGAAGTGGAGTGTCCGAGATTCGAACCCCAGCCCCTACATAAATTATGCAATGTCCCTACCAACTGAGCTAAGCTCACGAGGACGAACTTGAAGTATCTTTAGTCCTGAGCACTTTTGGATTTTAATGTTTTTCATCATTTTTATTTCCATTTTATAAAAGGATTTTTCTAACCTGTGCAAGATTGCACAGGATAATCAGTAATTAATACACCCACTATTATAGGTTTCTCCAAATATTATTAACGACCAAATCTTAATCTTGAAAATTAATATTTCTTTTCCTTCTCTCCTCCATTACTGCTTTTTCATGTTTTATTCTTGTTCCTTTTTTTCATGTTTTATTCTTGCTCCTCTGTTACTAATTTTTTTTCTCTCCATTTTTTCCTGATATGTTTTAGCGGTCTTGGAGTCCAGTTTTGGTTCTATTATCAATTTGAACACAGTCGTTTTAAATTTGGTTATATTATTGTCATTTTGAATGCCGTCGTTTTGAATTTGGTTATATTGTTGTCAATTTGAGGAATGATTTTTTTGCATTTAAGTACTTGATCATTATGCAACATAAGCCGACTGTTACGCAATTTTTACATTGGAATATTGGTGTTTTTGCGTGGAGCATGTGTTCTCGGAGTGAGTTTTATGTAAAAAAAATTGTGTTTCACCGTACAAAATAAAAACTGACAAAGTGGTTTCAAAGAAAAGAAGAACAACCCGTAAGTGGTAAATAGAGGAGAGAAGGAAAAAAATATTGTAGTTAATAAGATTTCGAGAAGAGAAAAAAAAAAGGAACAAGAATAAAAACATGAATAAACAGTAATAGAGAAGGAAAAAAAAATCAATTTTCAAGATTTGGTCGTTAATAAAATTTGAAAAAATCTATAATAGTGGGTGCATTAATTACTGTTTATCGTGAACAATCTTGCACAAGTTAAAAAAAACTCTTTATAAAAAAAATAAAAAGGTCAATGTGAGACAATTTCTAAGTATCCAATTACATCTATCCATTATAAAAATAAAAATAAAGAAAAATTACTCTTGTCATCTCTTAACTTAATTGTAAACAAAGATTTCGGCCTTTATCTTTTTTTTTCCTTGTCATTTTGGTCAATTTGCACAATGATCTTTAAGATTCAATTATATTGTTTTATTTCGATATAAGCTCTTAATGTTCAAATACACAATGTTTCACTTATGTTTTTATATGAAATTTAGATTTGATTCTTGAAAATGCATATTCAAACGGATCAAAATGGCAAAATGATGTGGAAAAAAAGACAGAACAAAATCGTAAACTAAAATTATGTTAAAAGACAACAAAAGTATTTTTATCCTAAAAAAAAAATCTAAAATGCAATCAAATAAAAAATTCACCCTACAAGAAGGGGTTGCCCTTCTTTCCCTTCTTTTCAAGATAGCAGCAGCGCCCCACTTTCTTTTTTGTTTAGCTTCCATGTTTTCATTTTACTTTACTTCGTTAGACTAAGGTTTTCACTCTTCCATGAAATCGATTAAAAAATAGATTAAATTACACTTTTGATCCCAAACTTTTACGAGCGGTAAAACCCCAAATTTGAAATAACACTTAGATCATCTCTAATGGTGAGGTCTTCACCATTTAAGACCCAGTACATAATAGATATCTCTATTGAGATTTTTTTTTTGGGGTCTCTTAAGACACAGAGTCTCACTTAAGACTTCCATTTTTAAGTGGACTTCACACCACTTTTTTTATTAAAATAATCATTGTTGATATGTTTTTGTTGAAATGTAAATGATAAAGAGTTATTTGTGGGACCCATTTAGACCTTCTGTTAGAGGGTCCCTATTAGAGTGATTGAGTACTTATTAGATACTATTGTTAAAAAATAAAATAAAAATGATGTCTACATGTGAGACCCGTTTAAGACTTCAAAACTAAAGGTCTCCATTGTGGATGCCTTTAACAAGTTTAGCTCTTTTTGTGAAAGTGAGACCTCCACTTGATTTGGATCGGGTCAACCACAATATGGAGGCTAAAATCATAGATTTGTTTAAGTTGAAGTTCAAAAGTGCAATTTAGTTAAATAATAAAATACACGTGACATCTAAATCGTTAAATTTAGTGTTCACGTATGCGTCAGTTTGATCAAAATCAAAGTTGACGTCACATTAGTAAAAGAGGCTAAAGTTGAAAGGCCAAAATTGCTATTTTAAAAGTTTGTAGGCCAAAACCGTAATTTAATTAATCTAAAAACTAACGTAAGACGTTAGGAATCGTTTGGTGCGCATGATAAAAAAACAGAATATGATAACACTATCATATCCTATTTATACGATCACTAAAAGGATAATTTCTCATCATCTACCAAAACAAAAGTTTAAGTTCCCCTACTATTTGTGCACATGGATGTGAAGATTCTCTTGTTTCGATGAAAAGAAGGTGAAGCTTCTTCGAATGTGCCTGTTCACAGTTATTAAATTGACTTGAGATGACTTTCGTAAAATAAAAAACTACTTAGGCATTAAGGCATTGAGCTTTTTTTCTATTTAAAAAAAGCAAAAGAATTCATTGATAAAATTGAGTGTTAACGCAATACATTACTTAACACACTCCTTTCAACATATTCTTTTTTAATTGATTAAAATTAACATAGGTCATACCAAATCATACCACTTTCCTATTATATGTTTCCCTAAAAATAATATTATATGTGTTAAAGAGTGTATAATGAATAAAATAATGTACCAAGGCACATGAAAATTTAGAACATTTCACCGAAATGAAGTAAGAAAAAGAAGAGCCAAGCCGCGTAGGACAAAATAGAGTACTACCAACCAAAATATACATTGAGCTAATAATGTAGTGAATGCTGACACAGTGACACTATTGAGGAAAAACAAAGCAACTTCATTCAAAAGAAATTAAAGTGAAAAAAGTTTTTATAAACAATAACACTTTTTTCATCTTATAAATAGATTTTGTAATAAGATATGTCCATATAAAAATAAAAATATAATAGAAATAGTAATCACTATAAATATAAGTATCAAGATATAGAACAATCAACCATTCTCCACACATACACAACATGAGACCCCCAATGGTTGGTCGTTTCACTTCTTCATTCACAAACATTGGTTCAGCATCATCATGGTTTGAGGTATATGCTTCATTCTCCACATTCATGATGTTATTAAGAACTGCAATCAATGATCTCATACCCTTAAAACTTAGAAATTTCATCATCTCAAAGCTAAAACGTTTCTTCACAGATTGCCAACCAAATAACCAAGTTTCACTTCAAATTGATCAGTTTTGGGATGGAAGTACTAACCATCTTTACTATGCTGCCAAAGAGTATATCCCTACTAAAATATCCAACACTTACAAATCCCTCAAAGTTGGAAAAATATCCAGACATAACAACATAGTTCTTGCTTTTGATGGAAAACAAGTAGTGGAGGATGAGTTTGATGATATCAAGCTTAAATGGAGGCTTGTTGAAAATTCCAACAATGAAGATGGTTTAGATAATCCCAAAAAGGAGTATAAGGAATATAAGCATAGGTCAAAAGACTATGATGAAAATGGGTTTGTGTTAAGTTTTGATGAGAAGCATAGAGATAAAGTAATGGAGAAGTATATTCCACATGTTTTAAGCACTTATGAAGCTATAAAAGCAGGAAATAAAACTCTTAAGATTCATTCTATGCAATCTGGACCATGGAAACAAAGTGATTTAACACATCCTGCTTCATTTGATTCACTTGCTATGGATCCTGATCTAAAAAATTCTATAATTGATGATTTAGATCGGTTTTTGAGGAGGAAAAAGTTGTATAAAAAAGTTGGTAAGCCTTGGAAACGTGGTTACTTATTGTATGGGCCACCAGGAACTGGAAAATCTAGCCTTATTGCTGCTATGGCAAAGTACTTGAAATTTGATGTCTATGATTTGGATCTTAGCTCAGTGTTTTCTAACTCAGAACTCATGAGAGCCATGAGAGAGACTTCTAACAGATCTATCATTGTTTTTGAAGACATTGATTGCAATTCTGAGGTGCTTGATCGAGCAAAACCAGACAAGTTTCCAGATATGGATTTTTTAGATGGGATTAAGGTTAGTTGTGTCACTCTTTCTCTATCTTAAACAAATGATTAAATGTGTGTTTTTTAAATAAATATTCTGCTAAAATATGTATCTTACTTACATTTATCTCCTTTTTTTAGTTTGAGTTTGGTTTCTTAACTGTTAAGAATTTTAACTGGCTCAGTTGTCTTATTTTTTAGATTTAGTTTACTCCTTAAATTTTAAAAGTTTTGACTGTGTCACTTATAGTTGTACTTGTAGGTTTTTTATTTTAAATAATCTTTTATTTTGTAAAAGTTATACTAGTATGTCCATTTCTAAAATTGTTCTGTATTTTATAAAAGTAAACCGAAAATGTATTTTAACCTAGTACTCTATTTAGATTATGACTTTGATTACAAGTGAATAAGTATTTTGGTTCTTTAAGATGTGAGTATACATAATAGGATATGCAAATGTCTTTTATGAATTATAAAAAAGAGAATTTATACTAACCTCCTCTAAATTAGACTAACCAACTATGAAGTGTGTCCCGATGTGGATATGTATGATGTCCGAAACCAACACATATGATTATATTAAGTTATGTCATTTTATCGAATTATTACCGGTATCGATGTATCAATGACCATGTCTGGGACTGTATGGCTAAGGCTAACCACTGTTTGAACGAATCCACTGAAATGCGTGCGAAGAGGTTCCCACTTGCTGCCTCACCTACCATTAGACCTGAACAAATCCTCTTATCAGTAGAATAACATATTCTAACCAGTAAAAGACTAGTCTTATCAAGTATCAACAGTAAAAATTTCAGTCCTCATTACCTCTCTGCTAGAACCACTGAACCAGCAAATAGACAATCAGTTTTTGCATATCCAAGAAGTTAAGCTCAAAGTATCGTCATATTTTTCTACACGAAAACACTGATATGATATTGCAGTATGATTGATGCCACTGTCAAAAATTAAGTTTATGTCATTAACCACCTACAGTACTTTATTAGCCACTGAAATGAAATGGTAAATGACTTCATTTTGCAAGTTAAGGAAATATGCATTGTCTTAAACTGGTACTTTATTATATGAGACTTTTATAAACATGTAAATAATTAATTACTTGTTTTTCTTGAAATTGTGGAATAGATGGTTAAGAACATGCCGCCTAGAAAGTTTACTTTGTCTGGTCTGCTTAACTATATGGATGGTTTGTGGTCAAGTTGTGGAGAGGAACGAATTTTGATATTTACGACGAACCATAAGGATAAAGTAGACCCGGCATTATTGCGCCCTGGCCGTATGGACATGCATATTCACTTATCCTTTCTTAAGGCCAAAGCATTCAGAATCTTAGCTTCAAATTATTTGGACATTGAAGGAAATCATCACTCACTCTTTGAACAAATTGAAGAGCTATTGGAAAAGGTTGATGTCTCACCTGCAGTAGTGGCAGAGTATCTATTGAGAAGTGAAGATCCTGATGTTGCTCTTGGAGCACTTGTTAAATTTCTTCAAGATCAAGAAATTAACATTTCAAAAGTTATTGTGAATGAAGAGACTAGTCAGCAAGTTTAGAGCCTGCTTAGTGGTGTGACAAATTACTGACATTAATAATGCCTTATGTTATTGCAGTTCTTATTTATTTTAAGTTATGCACTTGCTACCATTTAAAGAAGCAAACATTGCAAGTTCCCTCTAGTATATTGTAAATGTATGCACTTGTATCTTGATTCTTGAGTTGTTGTAAAACTTCAATGCTACATGTTTAGTAGATTCTAATATCCATTACAATTTCAACAATTTAAAATATGATAGTGGCAAAGTTTTCAGATATCATTCATTAGATTGGTTTGTTTTTGGTCAACACAATTTTGTTTTGGTTGATTGTGTTTTAGGGAACTTTTTTCACTGCACATTTTAAAATAATCACTTACAATTTTAGAAGTTTACTTAATTTATTGGAAGTGTACTCTTGATAGAGACAAAATGTGTTTTTTTTTGGATTTATACGTTTGAAGTTATGATGAAGGACAAGTAAAGTTTCTCCCAAATTATTATGGCTAGTCCTTCTATCTAAGCACGCAATGCAACACAGAATAAGATTAGGACGAACATTGCACTGCAATTTTCACACTGAATTCCGCAACACCCATTAAGAAACATTACATTGGTCCGAGGGAATTGAATTTGAATAATCCCTTAAACATAGTATCGAGTTTGACCTTTGTGGATGAAAAAAATATGGTCGGAACGAGAGACCTTATGTAAATAAGAGGTTCGAGCATATTGATTTAGGATAAACTTTCTCAACTTTATTTGAGCTCTAAAGATTAATGAGCTCTAGATTAATTTTTTGTCAGATTTTATTGATCTTTTGATCGAATTATGAATTATAAGGACTTTTTTCAAAAAAAAGTAACATATTTTGTATATTTTAGAAGTAAACATTTAGCCAATTTATGTGGTTTTACATATTTTGTATATTTTAATAGTAACAACGGTTTTACATTTACAACTTAAAAAAAACAAACCGTGAGCATGAAAATTAATTTTCGTGTGCTTGAGGTGAATTGGATAAGTTGTTAATTGAGAGGGAAGTCATAATGGTTGACCACGAGGCCCACTTATGCAACGTTCAAAACTATACGAAGATATCCATATAAAAATTAACAACTTATGGAAATTCTAATCAAAAGTGGGAGTAAACTTTTTTTTTTAACAAACAAAAATGATATATATTAATACCGACAAGTAATCTCTTCAGCACAAGATGTACTAAAGAGACCACGAAGAATTTACAAAGTCAGCACCTGAATACATATATAAATATCAGTCGATGTCCAAATATATAAGGAGGTTCGACCATCACATATGAGTCTCAAAAACAAAACGGACTTTCTTAATTTGAAGTCATAAGACCTAACCTTTTCTAATAATTGAAGTTTTTGCATTGAAGTTTTACAACAAGAGGGCACTTTTTGTGCACTTCATTTACCCCGTAGCAGCAAATACTGAATAAACTTTTATATCAGGTTTTTGACATTTTCTTCGGTTTAGTTACTTGAACGTTTCGACTGCGGTTTTGTCTCAATTCAAGCAATTTAAAACACTTGAACTATGATCTAGAGGTTTTGCTGGTTTGATGTTCGGTTTGGTTTTTAGAACATTGTTGCTGACTATAGTCTTCATCCATAATAACTCTTGAAATGTCAATTTCTTGAAGAAATTTAGTAAGTTCTTCGAGAACAACATTAGGATCTTCACTTCTCAACAGATGCTCTGCCACTACTGCAGGTGTGACATCTACTTTTTCCAATTGCTCTTCAATTTGTTCAAAGAGTGGCTGATGATGTTCTTCAATGTCCAAATAATTTGAAGCTAAGATTCTGAATGCCTTGGCTTTAAGAAAGGAAAGGTGAATATGCATGTCCATTCGACCAGGATGCAACAATGCTGAATCTACTTTGTCTTTATGGTTTGTAGTAAATATCAAAATTCGTTCCTCTCCACAACTTGACCACAATCCATCCATATAATTCAGCAGTCCTGATAGAGTAAATCGTATAGACTTGCTCTTAGTCTTAACCACCTATTCAATAATTTTAAGAAACCAATGTAAATTACTCATTTACTTGCACAATTTTAACAGTTATACATAGTTATACTTATACAACAAGTGAATATATGTTTTAGTTAAAGAAATTATGAGTATCGATACTTACAGTTTCGATAATCAAAATTAGCCCCTAATTATTTATAGAATATTTTAATATGAGACTGAGAGGGAGTAAGATAGCATACCTTAGCCCCTAAGACAGAGTCTGAATGCTTGTCTTGTTTTGATCGATCAAATTCAAGCACCTCTGCGTTGCAGTCAATGTGTTCAATAACAATGATGGATTGGTTAGATGTCTCCCTCATGGCTTTCATAAGTTCTGAGTTAGAATACACTGAGCTTAATTAGATCCAAATCATACACATCAAATTTCAAGTATTTTGCCATGGTAGCAATAAGACTAGATTTTCCAGTTCCTGGTGGACCATACAATAAGTAACCACGTTTCCAAGGCTTGCCAACTTTTTTATATAGCGTTTTCCTCCTCAAAAATCGATCTAAATCATCAATTATGGCTTTCTTGAGATCAGGATCCAAAGCAGGTGAATCAAATGAAGCAGGATGTGTTAAATCACTTTGTTTCCATGGTCCAGATTGCATCGAATGGATCTTGAGAGTTCTATTTCTGGCTTTTATAGCCTCGGAAGTGCTTAAAACATGTGGAATATACTTCTCCATTACTTTATCTCTATGCTTCTCATCAAAACTTAACACAAACCCTTCCTCATATTCTTTTAACTTATGCTTATATTCCTTTTTAGGATTTTCAAAAAGATCATTATTGTTGGAATTTTCAATAAGCTTCCATTTAAGCTTGATGTCTTGAAATTCATCCATCAGTACTTGCTTCCCATTAAAAGCTAAGACTATGTTGTTGTGTTTGGGTAATTTCCCAACTTTGAGGGATTTGTAAGTGTTGGATATATATTAGTAGGGAGATACTCTTTGGCTGCATAGAAGAGTTGATTGATACTTCCATCACAAGACTGATCAATTTGAAGTGAGACTTGATTATTGGGTTGGTAACTTGTGAAGAAAGTTTGTAGCTTTGAGATGATAAAAATTCTGAGTTTTAAGGGTATGAGATCATTGATTGCGGTTCTTAAAAGCATCATGAATGTGGAGAAAGAAGCATATATCTCGAACCATTATGATGCTGAACCAATGTTTATAAATGAGGAAGAAAAAAGACCAACCATAGGGGATCTCATGGTGTGTTTGTGTGTGTGTGTGAATGTGAAGTGTGAGATGGATAGAAAATGGTTGTTTGCTCTTTATTTGCAGGGTTGCTGCTAGGGTTTTATATTCAAACTTTTTTTTTTATAGAGGGTTTTATTATAATTGACTTTATAGAATGTTTACTCTTTAACTTATGCTCACTCATATTTGTAGAGACTTCGGATTGGTTTTAAAAGGCAAATGTTTTTTTAAAACATAAAATTTAAGTTTAATGTTTGTATCGAATTAGTCATTTTAATTTGTTTTATTTTTAAATTGGACCTTTATGTTTATTTTAGTAAAAGTCAATAATTTAGTCCTTTAAATATATATTTTTTGCAACAAATTGATCATTTGTTTCATCCAACTTTGTTAAAAGTGTTTATATGACCATTTAACATAGAGATGGAATGTTCAAAAAATGTTTATGACATCAAACATGATTACTTACATACATTTTCTTAATGTTTCCCAATTCAATCATAATTTTAGAGATAATTAGTTTATCAACAACGTCTCTTTTAATAGTTATTTTGGTATTTAAATATGTTTTTAGATATTTAATTCAGTTCTTTTTTTTAAGAGGGAGATACTAAATTTAGTTCTTGATGAGTTATGCGTTAATCAATTTAGTTTTTAAATAGGTTTTGTGTTGATCAATTTAATCTTTAAAGTTGATAATAAAAGAGATAAGGTTGCAAATTCAAAACATTTAGACTATAGTGAAGGGTCTTTAAACATTCAAGATTAAAATGAATTTTTTTTTTTGGGTGGGTGAAGGTTATTTTAAAGAAAATTCTAATAAGTGCTCCCTTAAGATTCTTGTTAAGAAAAGTTTAAAGTAAAAACTTTATTGTGGAAATTGTGTATTCAATCTATTAAAATAATAAAAAACAACTTTTTCAACATAAAATTTAGCAATTATTTTTATTTTTTAATTCTTAACAAATGTCCAAATTAACAAGTGTCTTTAGGACACTTGTTAGTATGACCCTTATTTTATTTGATGAAGTAACATCTCAAGTCAATTGAATAAGAATTCTGCTCTTTACCCAACAGTTTTTGCTCGTTCTCAACTGAAAAGACCATTTTGCCCTACGCATGTTAAGTCACACTGCGTGACTTAACTCACGCTAGTTATAACTCTGTGTGACTTAAGTTATGCACCACTGACCGGTGGTCTGGGCTCAAGAACACATTTTTTGGACGGTGATCAGTTATTCAACCTTGACTTTACACCATTTTTACACGTTTTTACACATTTTTTGACTGCATTTAGTGCATGTAAAACCTATGTTACCATTCCCCCTATAAATACCCCTCCAACCTTCACCATTTCCTCACACCATCATCTCACGTTATCTCCTCCTCCTCACTCTCTCCCCCGATAATTCTCCTTTTTATTTTATTTTATAGTCTTTGAATTTTTACCCTTTTGGGGTAAAAAGAGGCCAATCGAGGGATAAAAAGAGGCTAATCGACTTGGGGTAAAAAGAGGTCAACCCTTGGGTAAAATTAAATCTGCTTCTTTTTACCCCAAAAACGTTTTACCGTGGGTAAAAAGAATCTTCTTGGGGTATAAAAAGAACCAGATTTAAATTCACCCCAAAGGTTGGTCTCTTTTTAACCCAAGCAGGTTGGTCTCTTTTTATCCCAAGGTTGATCTCTTTTAACCCAAAGAAGCAGATTTAGTAAATTCGAATAAAATATATCAATTATTAATAAAATGAGATTTTATATGTATTATTTTTGTTCCTTTCTTCCTTTCTTTTTATTTATATTTGCATTTATTTTATTATTTTGTCATTTAAAGTTGCGTATTGAATAAATTCAAATTTAGTAGCGTATTTAATAAATTCGATAAAATTTGTGTATTGAATAAATTTAAATTTAGTAGCGTATTTAATAAATTTGATAAAATTTATGAATTAAATAAATTCGAATAAAGTAGTGTATTAAATAAATTCGAATAAACTTATGCGGGGACATTTTAGTCTTTTTAGTTGAAAACGAACAAAAGTGTTGGGTAAAGAGCAGAATTCATTGAATGATTGTGTGCAGACACATTCGTAGAAGCTCCCATAATTCATTTGGTAGCTTCGGAGCAAATTAAGCAAATTATTTTGTTGGTATGAACGTGCGTTGGCATGAGTCAAACATGGTTTGACCATGTTGTAAAGTTGTTTGGTTGTTGCTTTGAAGTGGATCAATTTTCATATGTAGAAGTAGAAATGATTTTACATTAAGCAACCAATTCTGGCTTCTATGGTGACGACAAATTGATTCTACAAATTGTATGCAACTCAGAGTGTATCTCCCTTTCCTTTTATCATCTTTTTTTTAGGGTCCATCCTTTATTTATTTATTTATCATCCTTCTCAAACACTTTAAATTGTTTTTGTTGAAAAAATAAATTAGTTATGGTTAGCATATACATCATATAATTATTTTTTCTCTCTGCGAATGTACTATTCTTTATTTTATTTGTGATCCTTATAAAATATGTTTGGTTTTATTCTACTTTTCATCCTTTTATTTTTATTATTTTACAGAACTAATCTCTCTATTTTAATTATAATTTGATAGTTTTGTGCATTTCATCAAATATTTGGTCTAAAATATTGCAATATTACATGTTTTAAATAAAGGTTTTATGTGAATTTTTTATTGTTACCTTTTTTTCACATCTTTAAAATATCACATTTAAGATTTTTAGTTCAAAAATATAACGGAGAGACCAAAACTGTCGGATTTTAAATAGGAGGAAAAAATCTGCATAAGAATAAAAATAAGAGAATCAAAATTGCTATTACAAGTACCTTTAATTTTTTTTTCAATGTTTATTCTTTAAAATACTTTTTCATCCACATTTTTTGTTGCTAAACTCTACCACATACGGTAGCATTGCTCACAAGATCACCATCATCATATACAATTTTTAAGGTCTTGGATTTCTACGGTGTTCTCCTTGAGGCCATATTCATCCGATTGACTTGGGAAGTCGTGACCAATAATATACTTAAGCCATCAACAAAAATATCGTAAAGGAAAAAAAAAGGTAAGCTTTTTTGTTTTAGTCTCCGAAAAAAATTTCGCCCACTTTTAGTCTTCCTAAATTTTTTCGTCCACACTTCTCTATTGTTAACTTTCACTAACAGACGCTGACGTGGCATATACACATGAGAATTTTTGTTCTCAAAAGTTTAACTCAATATAATATTTCTAACAAAAAACTATAAAACTTCATGTGCGGCTTAGCAGCTAGTGTGTATTTGGTTTGACGACGAAGATAATTGATTTTGATATAATTGATTCAGTAGAATTAATTTTGGTTGAAAGTGATTTTGACTAAAAGTAATTTGTGTTTGGATACAATCATGTGAAAGTGATTTGTACCATTAATTTGTGTGAAGATCAATTGTAAAAACAAAAGCTACAAATCGTAACTTTTAATAGAATAAACTCTAGAGGCGGAATTAATTATTCTAGACAACAACCAAACATGTTATAATCGATCATACATATCTAGAATCAATTATGGTATCTCTTAGTGTTGGTATCTAGAATCCGTCCCTTTTTTAGAGCATCTTCAATGGGTAGTTCTTTACTAGTAACTTTTAGGGTGCACAAATTGTTAAATTTGTATACCCATACACAAGCACATTATTAACCTTAGATTTGTTCTTTTGAAATTGAATGGTTTGGATGTAGTGATGACATGCAACATGATATATAGAGTACAAAAGCTTAATAAATTGGGTCTTAAAAAAAAATTGTATTTCTCGAATGCATTTTTTCATAAAAAAAAAAAAAGGATTGATATATTTTTTTTCCACAACAGACCACTTTTTTTTAACATTGTTGAACTATTTCCTTTTATTTGTAACACAAATTTAGAAGTGTGTTTGTGTATGTGTACACAAATTTTACAATTTGTGCATCTTAAAGTCACCGTTTTTTACTTAATAAAGATTTCAATCTATCAAGAACTCCGTTGAAGAAAGAAAAAAGTGGGTATTTATCGGTCTCTCTCTTCATCAATTAATAGATTCCACAATTAGATAAAGAAAGAAACTCGATAAAAGTTAATCTCATCATCTCAAGTTCATGACATTATTTCTCTTTTCAATTTATGTTCATTTATTTTCTAAATGCACATGTTAAAATACTAAACCCATTTAATAACTACTCTTATTTAAAAATGATAAATAAATGAGTATACGTGGTTCACATTTAATAACTCTTCTTAGTTTGGGTGGTCTTATTTCCTTCTACGAGTTTAATTTTCTTCCCTGAATTTTTCAATTTCCTTCACAATTTTAGCAAGCCTTCTTTTACCTTGTTTGTTTTCTATGCAATTTTTTCAAGGGTTAAATATGTTTTTAGTCCCTATAAAATTGAGGTCTTTTATGTTTAGTCCTTACTTAATTTTAATAATTCTTTTAGTTCATAAAAAAATTATACACTCAGTATTAGTCCCTGCTCAATTCGAATTTGTTTAATTTATGTTTAAACTCTTAAGTTTTTTAACAATTTTTTGTAGACATGTTAAAAACATTACTAAAAGTTCCTCCGTAAAAAATTATCACAAAATTTGATTTATATGTCCAGATTTTATTACTTTTATCTTTAACTTTTATTGTTTTAAAAAATTCAGATTTAATTCGTTTCACGTTAAAAAATTCTTAATTTTAGTAATTGAACCTTTCATAATGTTCTAAACTTGTCTCAAAAAAATCGTTCAAAAATTCAAGAGTTTAAGGATAATTAAACAAACTTTGTTTTAGTAGGGACTAAAATTAGAAGTAAATTTATTTTGTAGGAACTAAAAAACCTATTAAAATTAAGTAAGTATTAAACTTAGAAGTTTCCGATTTTATTGGAACCAAAAACATATTAAACTCTTTTTTTAATTCCTCCTCTTTATATAATCAGCGTGCCAAAATCACTGTGTTGCTGCCAGAAAGTGATGTATCAAGCTATATACATGTTTCTTTTATTGTGTTTGATTTCTCTGCTACAAATTTGCTATACTCTATGTTATTTCCTCTCATGTGATTCTAAGCTATATGTCCTTTTTACTTTCACTATTTTAGCTTATCTTTATTTACATAGCTCAATTAGTATGAACTGACCATTCTTCAAATAAAACCACTACCTGCTTTATCTCTGTTTTTTACAAGAACCATGCTTAAAATTTAATCATTTAATTAAATAGTGGATATTATGTCACTGAAAAATGCATAGAAATAGAATATACAGGTAGTATTAGGTATTGTGGTTTTGTAACGTGACAAAAATAAAGTATTCTGGTTTTGGGTTAGAAGGTAATAATATGCATGTCCCTTTAGTTTTGGGTTAATAAAACCCTAGCAGCAACCCTACAAATAAAGAGTAAACAACCATTTTCTATCCATCTCACTCTTCACTCACTACAACCATGAGACCACCTATGACTGCTCGTTTCTCTTCTTCATTCACAAACATTGGTTCAGCATCATCATGGTTTGAGGTATATGCTTCATTCTCCACATTCATGATGCTTTTAAGAACTGCAATCAATGATCTCATACCTTTAAAAGTTCGAACATTCATCATCTCAAAGCTACAAACTTTCTTCTCAGATTACCAACCCAAAAATCAAGTCTCACTTGAAATCGATCAGCTTTGGGATGGAAGTAGCAACAATCTCTTCTATGCAGCCAAAGAGTATCTTCCTACTAGAATATCCAAAACTTACAAATCCCTCAAAGTTGGGAAACTATCTGATCACAACAATGTTCTAGTAGCTTTTGATGGAAAGCAAGAAGTGGTGGATGAATATGAAGACATCAAGATCAAATGGGTTCTTATTCAAAAAAACAACAATGGTCTTGAAAATCCCAATGATGAAATATACAAGAAAATGTATAAGCATAAGCCAAATGAATCTGAAGAGAATCGGTTTGTGTTAAGTTTTGACGAGAAGCATAGAGAGAAAGTAATGGAAAAGTATATTCCACATGTTTTAAGCACATATGAGGATATACAAGCTGAACACAAGACTCTCAAGATCTATTCAATGCAAACTGGACCTTGGAAGCAAAGTAGTTTTACACATCCAGCTTCATTTGATTCACTTGCTTTGGATCCTGATTTAAAGAAAGCTATAGTTGATGATTTAGATCGATTTTTGAGGAGGAAAACGTTTTATAAACAAGTTGGCAAGCCTTGGAAACGTGGGTATCTATTGTATGGGCCACCAGGAACCGGAAAATCTAGCCTTATTGCTGCTATGGCAAAGTACTTGAAATTTGATGTCTATGATTTGGATTTGAGCTTGGTGGTTTGTAACTCACAACTCATGAAAATCATGAGAAACACATCCAACAGATCCATCATTGTTATTGAAGACATTGACTGCAACAAAGTGGTTCTTGATCGATCAAAAACAGACATGGATCCAGACTCTCTATCAGGGGCTAAGGTTTGTTGTCTTACTCCCTCACTATCTCATATTAAATATTCATTCATAAATATATTTAGGGGGAAAATTGTATTTACTTGTGTCACTATTTGCCACATTATAGTATATTGAGATTGTATTGCACATAAATTCTACTGCATTAAAAGTATTTGAACTAATTTAAGCTATATTATTTCATGCCCAGGATCTTGGGCATGTTGTGCCTCAGAGTCATGGATACGCCACTCCTAAAAAGTTTACTTTGTCCGGTCTTCTTAACTATATGGATGGTTTATGGTCAAGTTGTGGAGAGGAACGGATTTTGGTATTTACTACGAATCACAAGGACAAAGTAGACCCGGCATTGTTGCGCCCTGGTCGTATGGACATGCATATTCACTTGTCCTTTCTTAAGGCCAAAGCATTCAGAATCTTGGCTTCAAATTATTTGGACATAGAAGAACATCATCAGCCACTCTTTGAGCAAATTGAAGAGCTATTGGAAAAAATAGAGGTCACCCCTGCTGTAGTGGCAGAGCATCTGTTGAGGAGTGAGGATCCTGATGTTGCTCTTGGAGCACTTGTTAAATTTCTTCAAGAAATTGACATTTGTTGAGAAGTAAGGATCCTAGCTTCTTAATTGTTCATGGAAGACTATAGTCAGCAAGTTTAGAAATGCATTTGCACTTGCTACTAGTAAAAGAAGTAAAATTAAAACTGTTTTATGGTATTGTAGCGACAATTTCAACAATCTAAAATAGAGTCATCATCAAATTCGTCCTTGAATTTTTACCGATCGGCCAAATTCATCCCTCAATTATGCGAAATATCAATTTAATCTCTGAATTTGTTAAATGTCAATCAAATTAGTCCTTCTATTCAACCGGGGCGTTAACGGTGCTGATGTGGCTGTTAACCTCTCACATGTCACACGCCACGTAGGCAGGTACTAATTTGTCCGATAATAACAAACATTTCAAAGGACCAAATTGATTGATTTGCAGAAAATGTTTTGGCTTTCTTCCCCAACGGATCTTTTCTTCCCCAACGGCTCTTTCTTCCCCAAATATGTAAAATTGGAACCCTAACTACACAATCTGCAATCTACACTCCAAAATCACCAAAATTTCTTCCAATAATAAACGGTTTAGTTCTTCCCTAATTCAAAAAACTTCAAACCCTAATTTTTTTCTTATTGAATCTGAAAGCCAAAATCCCCAATATTTCTTGAAGCAAAACTATTGAAATTGAATATGAAATGACGGGGGCGGGAATATGGAAAAAAACAGTTATGAAAGTCGAGCTTCATCTTCAAGCTCCAAGTTTAATGTTCATGTGAGAAATGAAACCTTTATGTAATAATATTATCATCAAATTAGTCCCTGAATTATTTCTCTTTCTATCAAATAGATCCCTACGTTATATTAAAAACCCAATCAAATAAGTCTCTGAATTGTTTAATCAGACATCAAATTGATCCTTGAAACATATGTGTACCAAATAAATTAAAAAAGCCAGAACACACAAATTGAAACTGAACATATAGGTAAAAGTCATAGGTCATAAGTCATAAGTCTGAGAAATTACATAGGCAAAAACAACCCAACTATGAGGCATTAACAAGTCATATGTCTTAAATAAAGAGAAGTAAAAAGAAACCCAACTATGGGGCATTAATTCAAATAAGCCTACATATTACAAATCCAAAAGCATATTTTAAACTCCATGAAACATCACTTCTTTGGAAATCCGAGGTTGATATAAACTCCATGAATACTGAGGAAAATTGGAAAAACATAAAAAAAAAATTGAAAAGTGAAACTGGAATTTTTTTCACTTCCATCAAATTAGTCCTTGAACACGTGGCTTCCTTCTTACCACGTGTACAAGACAACACCGCGTGCAGGGCGACATGTCAGCATGACTAACAGAGCATTTGAACGGAGGAACCTTTTTGATGGACGTCTAACAAATTCAGGGACTAAGTTGATATTTCGCATAATTAAGGGATGAATTTGTCTGATCCGTGAAAATTTAAGGACGAATTTGATGATTCACTCATCTAAAATATGACATATTGGTAGTGCTTTGACCTTTTGAGATATCATATTGCCTTTATATTTTTATTTTTTGCATGATTTTCTTATATTTTATATTTTATTTCATTGTTAAAAAGGCATGTTATGGATTCTTAGTTTGGTTGAACGAGTGTGTATAGGATTAGACCTATGCAAAAGTAAAAGAGGTCCATTTAGTAAAGGGTAGTTATACATGTATACTTTTAATTTCTCTGCCGCCACAAAATTAGGAGAAAATAAAATTGTGACATCAAAATTTTGGTGTCAAATACCATGCTATTTGGTTGTGTATTTTTATTATTGTGTATAAGTTATAGAAGATTGGAAAAAAGGAAAGAAAAGGAGATAAATATATATATAGTTCATGTCTTTTTATGTTTTTTTTAGGGGGTGTATTTTTTATTTTTTTTGGTTTAAATAACCCTACAAAATTAGTGTTGATAATTTTGTATGAGATAAAAATGATGCAACCAATAGAATAGAGATGTATCAAAGTTTTCTAACTTCAATATACGCACCAGAGAAGACGAGAAATGACTTAGAGTTTTGATGTTGGCAGTTTAGAAATTTAATCATTATTTTTTTTTTAGTAAATTATTCTATCATTCCTTAAAAGAAGTATGAATTACATTCTTCTCCCATCATATGTTAATATATACACCCTCCTCATTTGAAAATTAAATTTGTATATCACCTTAGTCCATTTTCATGTAAATAATATTTTTATAACAAAAACTAACTTTAAACCATCACTTTTTGTCAAAATTGAAGCGACCATTTAAGAAATAAACTTTAATTTCTTTATAACTTCAAATTCAAATGTTAATGATAATTAAATTTAATTATTTTATTAAAAAGTTTACGATTTTAGAAAAGGAGAACAACAAAAAGCAAGAGCTACGAGATTATTCTCGAGCACCAAAGAGGGTGTTGCCGCCAAGAATGGTAGTCAGAAGCAAAAATAGGATAATTCACCTTTAATCACACAAACGTTGTCAGCTTCACTTTCTCAAGAAGATGATTTAGAGATAACTCTTCATGCTTGAATTCTCCTATTTCTCTCATTGCATATGACATAAACACATGACAGCCATATTAGATACATTAATAAATCAATATTTCTTTGATGAACCTCTAAGATGTCGAAATTGAAGTAAATGACCGATGATGCGACCCGGATGAACTAAATCAAAGCCTAACCAGAGTAAAATCATCGGCCAAATAGATCCATAAAAGCCGCAATTTAGGAAGAGATGATCCACATTTTCAGTTAAACCGTAACCACCCGAACATAACAGGTCAAAATAATGAAGCACACCGTGCTTAAAAAGGTTATATGTTGTGGAGATAGGTTCTGAAGCAAACACCAAGCAAAGAGACAAATTTTCAACGGAATCGTTTTATGCCAAATAAGATCAAAAGAAGTAAAAAGGGGATTGTTGTACTCTGCAGACAAAAGATGATAAGCATTGCTGACTCTATATTTATGCGAAGGATGTAAATTCCAATGTCACCTGTCTTCCACACCATCCTGCAAAACAATGTTAGTCAACAAGGAATTGCACACCTCCACCTCCTCCTCCTCCCAAGCCAACATACGCCTACGTCACTTCCACGCATCCCTTCAACACTCCAACCTAAAAGACTTATATCAGCAACTGAAACCATCTTATTCTCAGCTGGATCAAAAAGTCTTCGAAATCCATGCTTTAAAGACTCGCAACACCGTAAGTTATCATCAAACCAATGGCCAACACCCAATCCAACACATTTACCAATACTAATTAAGTTCTTCCACCAAGCAAAGCCTATGTGCCCTCCATCCCCAATTCGGCCTCCCACCTCCCCATAACGGGCCACTAAAACTCTATACCACAGGCTGTCTCATTCCTCCTTTAACCTCGAACACCACTTGTCCAAAAGAGCTAGATTGAATTCCCTAATCCTCCTAACCCCTAAATCACCACTCTCCTTATTCATACAAATTGTTTCCCATCTAATTCAACAAATTTTCCTCTGATCCTTGCATCCCAAAGAAACAATTAAAAATAGATTCGATAGAAGAAACGATACATATGAGAGCGAAGAAAAGAAAATAGACCAGTAGAGAGAACATGACAGGCTTCAGAAGGACCAAGCAACCCTCCAAAGACAAATTTCTGCTCTATCAACCCGACAATCTAGATTTAATGCGATCAATCAATGGATAACAAAAGTTCAACTTGTGAGAGAATCCCCTCCGATGTGCAGCCCCAAATAAGATAGAGGAAATAAATCTGTATTTATAATATACATAAACTAAATCATAAATTAAGAAATAATAATAAGTAATATAGTTTAGTCAAAAAAATAATAATAAGTAATATAGAATATACCTCTCAAAAAGTAATACAGAAAATAATCGCAAAAGATATTATTAGATTTTTTAAGGGAGGTCTAATATATTTTCTTCCTCTAACAAAAAGATATTTTCTTATATTATATGTATAGGAGTTTGTTAACTTAGACCGACAAAAAACATGATGGTTCAAATGAAAAGATGTATACTTACTAACTTGAACCTTCATCTTTTTTTTTTTTGAAGGTTGAACCTTCACATTTTTTGTTGGTTAAACTTAGCAAACCTCCACACACACGCATATATATTTTGGTCAAGTAGCTCACACATTTTTTTTTTTTAAGAAGTGTGGTGCCCGGAGTTCGAACATCAACCCTCGCATATATATTATACATTTGTCCCTACCAACTCAACTGAGCTAAGACACACATACATATACAAATATATATATATAAATTGAGATGCATAACAAATTGTACCAAAACAAATCAGTGCTTACAATCTCAACTAAAACCTCAAGAAAAGGGGGAAAATGGTTACAATCTCAACCCTTAGTTTCCTCACTCCAGCAAACCACCTATGATTTGTTTAGAAAAATCCTAGAAAAAAGTAGGCTGTTCCCTTGATTTTCTTGGATCCCAAGATTCTTTTTTCCGTTTAACTCACGCACGTTCTAACTAATTTGCAGCGTGTCTTAACTCACGCACGTTATAAGCTCTGCGTGACTTAAGTCACGCACCACTGGCATGTGCGCGAGTTAACTCACGCACGTTGGCCGGTGGTCAAAGCTGGAGAACAAACGTTTTTTCCACTTTGGTCAGGTTTTTAACATTCAATTTACACATTTTTAACCACTTTCACACTTTTTTTTTACCACATTAATGTTAGATACAAACTAGGTTGTCATTTCTACCTATAAATACCCTCACAAACTTCCTCTTTTCCTCACATTATCTCCTCTCACTCTCTCCCCCTGTTTCTCTTCTACTTTTTTGCTTCTATAGTATCTAGGCTCTTTATACCCCTTTAGGTATATACCAGTAACTTTTGGGGGAAGTAGTGGTCCGTCGGGTTCGGGAAAAGGGCATCATCCCTTGAGGTAAAATAAGGTTTGCTTCCTTTTACTCCCAAAATCTTTTTACCATGGGTAAAAAGAATCATCATGGAGGTATAAAATGAACCAAATTTAAATTTACCTTAAGGGATCTTGATGTCTTTTTCCCCAACAGGACGAATCACTATTTTCCCCAAGAGCTATTGGTATATACCGAAGAGGGTGAAAATAACTTTTTACCCCAAGAGGGTACAATATATGTATTAATTATTGTAATGTTTGAATGATATTAATAAAATGAGAGTTATATTTATTAATTTTGTTTTTATTTGTATTTATTTTTGCATTTATTTTATGTTTATGATTATGTATTGAATAAATAAATATTGAATAAATAAAATCAAATTTATTTTCTAATTTCGTATTTAATGAATAAATAAATTAGAATAAATATTGAATTAGAATAAAATCAAATTTTATTTCTAATTTCGTATTTAATGAATAAATAAATTAGAATAAATATT
>Ga0315914_1001595_pt1 | contig 34136 bp, 20 predicted proteins | sample MpolenodulesMG_FD_203920 | JGI IMG/M metagenome (GOLD analysis project Ga0315914, IMG submission 203920) | Medicago polymorpha root nodule microbial communities from Los Angeles, California, United States - elongated nodules | ecosystem: Host-associated > Plants > Roots > Nodule | place: USA...
AATTATAAATTTCAAAAATTTCAAAATTTATCAAATGAAAGTTAGAATTTGTGTAGATTATAAATTTATAATTCTAAAGCATAATAATTTGGTGTATAACTTTTTATGTTCTTGAAATAAGTTTCACAGGAAGAAGTTAACATAATTTGCATAGGTTATTGGTTACGGAGAAAATGGGAGGGAGAGTAAATTGAGTACACCTTGCGTTTGGGTATTTAAATGGATCCCGCATGTACACATCACTCATTTATAATTTTTTAATAGCAGTACTTAATAAGTTCCTTCTTATAAGACCTCGAAAAAGTTCCTACCTAATAGGGGTACCTAAAAGGTATCGGGTCTTAAAAGGTTAAGACCCTTCCATTAGAGATGGTCTTATTAGTGCAAAATCTTGGGTCAGGTGGTGCAATGTTAAAATATTAGGAGGTTCAAGTAGCATTAAAACAGTGTCATCATGTGTAAAATTTAAAAGTCGAGGGATGCAACTGCATCCCCTCACTTATACGTGGCTCCGCTACTGATCGCAAATAACGTTTATGGTAAGATATTTTCTCATCCTTTACAAATTTCATTGTTTACTTTAAAATTTGTACACAATCTTCTATTTTGTTATAGTAATAAACAATATTTTATTCTTTTTTTTTCCTTTTCTTTATAGCATATATTCTGTGTAAAACTTTTTTTGATTGTCCAAGAAGATGTAGATATGTATATTTTTGATTGATGACACTAATTGTATGAGTATGGGACCCAAAAGAGTATACAAACACATGCATGGGAGAACGAAATCTTACACTAGTAATAGTTATATTCAATACACCCTATGATAGAATATTCTGTAATTGCCGTTTAGTTATTATGATGACATCTAATAATTGTATTTTTTTAATTTTTTTTTTTTTATAATTTCATGGACCTTGCATTTATTGCTTAGTAATCTAAGAGGTTGTAAATGAAATGAAATAAGGCATTACGAATTTTATAATTAGATTGTCATCCTCTCTCTTAATTTCGAATGTATATATCGTCGTGGCCTCCAATTTCGGTATATCACATTTTCTATCTAAACCCGCCATTTATCATAATATATTTAATAATTAAGTTGAAAAAAATTATTTTACTTCAAAGATCATAACTTAAATTTGATCTCATAATTTGTTACACTTGCAAATTTGAAACATTCGGATTAATATTTCTCATAACCCTTTATTCACTTAAAATCCATACAATCAATGTCGAACTTCCTTTCTAACATGTCTAAAAAAATTCAAGCATCCATACCGTTGGGTATTTGAGTATTGGTCTCATCTTAATATATATAAATGTTAAACAGTTCTGATATGTTTGCCCTAATTAATCCCGCCTTTTTCTGTGGATCTGAGTAATTTTTATGAAAAAAAAAGAGTTTGCAAGGAATTGAACCAGATACCATATGCTCTTAGTTTACAACTATAACTGTTATGCCACTTCTACTTTTGTTAAAATATTGTTGCTTCCAAAAATGAAATACATGACTAAAACATTTTTTTTAAATCCCCAACCGCCCTAGCAGTTTCCTCTCTCATAGCAGTTATTTTTTATTATTAGTAGTACCTTTATTGATAGTAGTTCTTTTTTCATTTTTTTTGGTGTATGCTTACTACGTTTTACGATATTAAAGTTGCATCTTTAAAATTGTAGATAATTTGATTGATCCAGATGATAATTTTATCATTAGACACTTCACTTTTTCCTGTAATTTTGTCGGCCTCTTTGTTTCTCCTATATTATATTACTTGAAGTTGTTTATTCTGACTTTTTATTTGCAAAAATTGCTACAGTAGACTATAACATTACTTTGTTTTGGCAAAGTAATGACTTTAATTCCATATTCATTTTTGTTGATTTCCATATTCATTTTTGTTGATGCAATCTAAATGTTGTTAATTTGCTTTTTTGAGATTGTGCATGTTGATCACTCTCAATTGTCACTTAGTTTGATTCTTTCCGAGTTTATATGCAACTCTACAAGTAATAATATAGCCAATTTAATATTTTATATATGAAATCCTACAAAACTCGTGCATCGCACGGGTTAGAGTCTAGTTGTTGCTAAAACAAATACTCATGTATGATGTTGGATACGATGTTCCAACATCTTAGCACGGTTCAGTGTGCCCTGTTTATGTGTCTTGGTTTACTCGCACTTTATCTTATAAAGGAAACCACGCCTTATTTCTTGTTGGGAAAATAGCCTGCTTTTTGTCGAGAATCAGTTGGGTGATTTGTTCCTAAAGTATAAACAATATTTTAAGAATCTTTGGTGGTGTTTTGGTAGTTCCTAAAGATGTTCCGACTTTTTAGGAGTTGCTTTATTTGTTACCGATTTGTGTGAAGTGGATCAGCTTGAGGATCTGCATTGTTCTGAATCCCAACAAGACTATTTAGCTTGTATTGCTTCAGTATATATACAAGACTGCAAGACCTAATTTACTCATTCAAGCCGTCATTGAAGAAATAGCTTTTTAGGGTTTTGAGTCGATTGTTATTTGTGAGCCTTTCTTGTATCACCTTGATACATGTTAAGGACTATTTTTATTGAGTTGTAAGTTACTACTCCTAAGCTTTGAAGCACGGAGGTAGTTTGTGTTTGAAGGTAACTTCATCTTATTGAGTTGTAATCTGATAATCAAAGGGGTTGTGATTGATTGAGAGGAAGTGAGATGGGATCTCAGATCTAGGAGTTCCTATGTTAAAGTCAATACGGGTAGGTCCTAGGTCTACAGTTGTAAACTTGGAGTTTGCTGAGAACTTAGAATAAGGACTACACTAGTGGATTTCCTTCCTGCCTTGGTAGCTCCCAGAGTAGGTGTGTTTGTCACCAAACTGGATTAACAATTCTCTTGTGCCATTTACTTTCTTGTCTTTTACGTTTGCATCTTTTGTTCATTTTCTGCTAATACGATGTTCTAAACATTACTTTCAACATTCGTATTTTGTGTCTGGTGTTGGAACATCATATAGAAAATATGGTTACTAGTGTGCCGGAATTTCACATACTAGTCTTTGATAATCTACCTTTTTATTATGATAGTTCAAACACATCATAACCAGGGGCGGACTCATAAGCCCAGGGGATGCAACTGCATACCCTCAAATTTTAAAATTGCACTTGATATTCTCCTTAATGAATATTGGTTTGATATATTCTCGTTAATAAACCCCTGAAAATTTAACTATGAACCCTTAACCCCTAAATAAAACCAAATAATTCTCATTGAGGCACTTACTATTATTTGTTTATATATGTATTACCATTGAGTTTTTAGCAAAACCAAATTACAACCTTAAAGCTACTTAATGATATATTCCTTCTTGTGTGTGATATATAACTGTTAGAATTTCCTATGATATAAATTGTAATAGTGTAAATTGAAATATCAAGTTGGCGTATTATGTTCAACCATTTCCATTATTGTTCAAAATTTAAACATATTATTTATCATTTTTTATTATGATATATTAGAAAAACTAAACTCTCCACACTACAAGAGAATCTAAGATTTGCTACCATGATTATGCTAGGAAGTGTAATGGTAGTGAATATCAAGATAAGTAGCTACCATTTGACTGAAAAGAACCTTTTATTTTGACTTTTTTTTTTTGCTTAAATAAATATATGTAAAAGAAAATAAACTTTTTGTTATTAAAAAAAAAACCCATTCACTCTGAAAACTTTTTGTTATCGCATATTCTCTCACTCACTCACGATCTCCATCGATCCACTGCCTCCTCTCCGATCTACCGCCTCCTCTCCGATCTGCCGCCTCCTCTCCGATCTACCGCCGCCGCTGTAGCTTGAACCAACACCACTGCCGCCGTAGCTTTCACCGATCACGACCTCAATTTCATTCTCTTCTTCACTACCGAGTTGACTCATGCTTCTTCTCAACTCGTTCTCTCAACTCACTTTCCTAGCATTTTCTTCATTCGGTACTCTCTCTCTCTACATTTTTGCTTCTGATCCTTACGATTCAGTGTGATTGCTCTCATTTTTGTTACTTGATTTTTTACTGAATCTGTTGAATCTGTTGAAATTATTGTTAATCATGTTAATAATGCTTGTTTACTTTGTCGATTTTTTATTTTCATGAATTTTTCTGAATTTTTGTGGAGTTTGAATTGAAGACATTTTTATAGGAAGTGAAGAAGAAGACATTGAATTTGAATTTAGGTTTTTGAGTTTGAGATTGTGAAAATTGAAATGAGAATGAGAAGAGAATGTCAATGAAGAAGAATTGAATAAGAAGGTTGAATAAACTGCCATAGCTCACACACTAGCTCGTGCTTTCTAACTCTTTCACTAGTACAGAAAACACTTTTTAAATGGGGTAAAAATGACTTTTTAAATCGGTTCATGATCCGACTTATAGGTGGCCGATTTAAAAAACTGTCTTTGATTTTAAATCTCCACCCTTTACCCGATTTAAAATCTTTTAATTTAAATCGGTTCACCCGATTTAAAATCCTTTAATTTAAATCGGTTGAACCCATTTAGAAAAGGTTAACAAGAGTCAAAATCTGCTAATTTAAATCGGTTCACCCCATTTAAAATCTCTCTATTTATTTTTTTTAAAAACGATTATGGTACTGAATTTAATATAATAATAAAAAATCTCATGAACATAGCCACTAATATGAAATATCATATGATCAAATTTCATATCAGACCTGTCATTGTTACAATATCAAACAAATTCAAAGTTACAATATCATAAAACTAAACAAAAGTTAAACATTGTTTCAAAGCATAGTTATTGACATAATTAAATGACATCAAAGTCTTTCCAAAATCAAACTTGCACAACGTTCTTGAACATTTGTCATTTCATCATCAGTAAACGGATTTTTGTCTCTAAAAATCTGAAGAAAAAAAAAATTAGGATAACATATTAGAATATCAAATTAACTCCCAAAAAGCATAAGAAACACAAATGTTTTAATATTTAGTTACACACTTCCTATTTAGAAACACAAATGTAATTAGACTAGGATTTGAGAGTAATCAATACAATAGAGCATGCAAAGCTCAATGGAGTTTAATTGCCATTGTCACATACTTCCTATCAAATAAAATAATAAGGAAAAAGAGCCATTGACAAGGAAAACTGAAAACTTCCAGGACCTTTTTAGTACAATAATAACAAGGATATGGCAGATTTTTCTTCAGCAATTTAACCATTTACTGCAAGTTTGGGATTAAATTGCAGTTTATAAATTGTGGTAAAGTTCTATACATAGTCAATATTCTGGTTTTTCAATATCTTATATTAAACTCCTATCTTAATAATTAAAATCATGGAATGATAAATTGTGTCACACCTAACAGGAAACAGACTTCTTTCTTTTCACCATTCAGTCGCTACATAAACTAGGAATTAATGCCTACAACATCATAAATCCAAGGATTAATGCTATTACATAATTTTGGCACAACTTCATAAATCCAAGGATTGACCCCACACTCTACTCAAAAACTCGAATCTGCATATAATTACTAGCTGTAAGTAATTTACCCCACACTACAACCCAAAACTGACCTGCTGCACATGACAGTTGACACCACCAAACATCACATACCTACTATACACATAAGCTAAAAAAAGAAGCTCCATTGAAAAAGCTTGCTCAGTGCATCTTACACATAAGTAGTCAAAATTACTTGTTTGGAGAACAATACTCTATGCATCTCACACAAGTAACCTTGAACCATAAGAAACAACATTTTCAAATTTGGAAGCAAAAATTTCTGATATTGCAACAGATCCGTTCCTTACTAGTTAACAAATAACACCATAAGGAGTCAAAATTAAATAAAAAATCTAACTATTTATGTTTTGTTTACCTTAATCAAATAACATTATATGAATGTTGTGCTTATAGTTCATATATAGACGTGACTCGTCAACAGTGAACTTCACCTGTAAACAAGCACATAAATCTCAATTCAGATTATGAATACTCAATGAAAGTAAAAAAACAAAACAAAAATGCAGAGTATTGTGCACCAACTTACCATTTTGAATAGTCTATAGTCCACAAAAAAGGAATCAATTAGTAATGAAACATCAAAACATTATAAAGCTACTAAAATAGGAGTGTATTAGCACCGAAATAAATTAAAAAGAAGTATGCTTTAATATCACAACTATGGGTGCCTTTGGCTTTGGTGTGCCATTGGTGCCTTTGTTCCCATTGCTCTCTCTTAACCATTCATTCTTTCTCATCTAAGTAATTTATTTTAATTATTCATCATTTTCTATCATCTAAAATCATCATTCTCTATCATCTAAAATGAATTAAAGGCACCAAAGCCAAAACCACCCAAGTATTTTCCTAATAATACCCAAACTATAAAGCTTCTAAACTTTTGTGCCAACACTACAATTGATCGGAGCATATAACTAGTTTGGCTGGTATATTTAAGAAAAACTTGTTACCTATGAAGCATTGGCATAGATGCAAGGCAAGCAATCATTGGAATTGTCTCACAACAAGTTGAGTCAGAGAATGTGTCAGCACAAAGGGGAATCAAAGTTGTTAAGGATCCAGAAAATGTGGGAGTAAGACGCAGCTAGAGGATTAAATATCCTAACAGTATGCTAAAGGGATATAAATACTAGCTACTTGGAATAAGTGGTGTGTGATTGATATAGTGTTATTTTCTTCCCTTCTTTCTGGACCCACGGGTTGGGTACTTCTCCTGTGAGAGAAGCTTCTTATTTTTTCTTACTTGCTACAATAATCAATTAATCACTTAATTTTCATGAATATTGTACTGGGAGTAAAATCCTCCATTTGAATCATAAAGAAAACAGTGGTTATTTTGGCCTACAATTTTATTCATTACAATAGACACCGACACCGAAAAAGACAATGACACACACCCCGCTAATAATTTAAGAGAAAACAAAATTGAATGTAACCGTGTTTGTTAATATCGGACACTTACATTAACACGTGTTGAACACCGAACACGCATTCAAATAGAAGTATTGGTGCTAAATAGCTCATTAAAGTAAAAAAAAAAAAAAACTATTCAGATTTATACATGTTACCATAATCTCATCTCAAATTATAATTAATAAAAAGAGTGCTCTATTATCACTTAAAATATCAAAACACGAGTATCCCTAAACCACATAACACAACAATAACAATTCTGAAAAGCAAAAAATTCAACATAGCTACATCAATTTAAACACAAAATCCCTCTATGGCAACAAATATCAAATCCCAAAGAAGGAAAATCTAATAAACACAAAGTTCTAAAAAGTTAAAAATATAGCACAGATCTAAAACAAATCAAATTGGGAATAAGCATGAATAAAGAGAGCAATTACAAATATAGATCTAAAACAAATCGAATTGGAAAAAAGCATGGAGAAATAGGGCAATTACAGATCTGAAACGAATTCACCACAGATCTGAAACGAAGCTCCATTGAGGGATCTGAAACGAAGCTCCATTAAAGCAAAACCCTAAAGTTGTGTGACTCTTTCAATGAGAATACGAAGGAGGAGGAAGAGGAGACGATGAGAACTCGCAGTGCTTAGAAGGTTTTCCATGAGGGTGTCGCGAGGGCGAAATTTTGAGAGAGCTAGACTGAGAAATTTGGGTTTTGTGCTTAGAGCAATATTTGGGATTTAGTTTGATATATGTTTCTTTTATTTTAATATAAAATAGTTTATAAATGGGGTTAACCCATTTAATATGTATTGCAGTTAAAATCATTCTCCTGGTTGTAGTTTTTAAGTCTAGTGGATAGTGTCCCATTTAAAATCTCTGATCTAATAAGTGTTTTTTGTACTAGTGTTTCAACCACAATCCCATAGTCTGCTGTAAATTAAAATTAAATACCAATTAATTTATAAGAATTTATCAAAATATTAAGAGATGACAAAGTATTTGTAAGATTCATAATTCAGTATTGACCAGAGTGGCATATGGAAGCTTAAGTTGGGAATATCATTAACATTTTCTTCTACTTTTGTGAAGTTATTACATTTTTTGAGCCCACACCTACTCACTATGTATTATGATTGCATACATGTACATTCGTTTTATCAAAGATTATAATGTCCATATTTTAAGTTTGGTATTGTTTGTTTAAAAAAACTTTATTAAAATATAGACCGTTTAATCTTGATTCAATGAGTATAGAAGTTTTGAATGCATGAATACGTCAAATGTAGAATTCAGAAAATCTGATTTCATCAACTACAACACATTGGAGAAAAAGTCTTACCTTAAGAAACTTGCAGGGAATAAAATATGTAAATTTAAAATATGTAAATTCAGAAAATCTGATTTCACTCTCAAATTTAAAATATGTAAATCTAGAGTGAGGACTATCATGTGGATTTCCTTATAAAAGAATCGGATGGGGTGAAATGAAAGAGGATAAAGTAGATAAAACTTTATCTTTTATATTAATTTATTTGTTCTAGTCTTTTATGTTTTTTAAACGAGTAAACGTTTTATTTGCTTTAGTCATTTGTCTTTTTAAGTGAGTAAATATTAGTCCCTTTTTCAATAACTTATCAAAAGTTGTTGAGATGTCGTTGACGACATTATATATTATTTTTTGTTAAATAGTCCGCTGTTTTTTGTCATAAGGTTAATATGTGGAGAATTCAAACTCCCGTCCTTGAATGTTACATGCAAGGTCGAACTATAACAATTTCATTCCACTTAAAGATGAAACGAACGTGTTTCACATGTCTTCCTCCTCTCGCCATTTCACATTAACAATTTCCTCTCGGATTTTCTTCTTTCATGTATATTTTTTCTTGCTGTCTCACACTAACATGATTACAACGTTTTTTCCTTTAATAGAGAAGTGCCTAAATTTGCTTGACGGGATGAAAAATCTCAAACTGAAGTTTTCTTCTAAAAATATTTTTGGGGTATTTAATCAAACTTTAACATGACAAGTTAGTGAATCAACATGTGAACTTGAGCACGGAATAACAACCACTGCCTCATGACAAGAGAGATGACACTAAAATAATTGCCATATTTGGATTATAACTCATGTAATGGAAGATTTGGTTATTGTTAGGAAAAAAGAAGACTAAGAAGATGGTAAGCAAGAAAAGAAAATAAATAAGAAAATCGATCACCAGAACAGGAACTTCATAGCATGTGTGATTGCAGCTAGGATTTGATGCAATGTATATTTTAAGAAAATGGTTGTTCACAAATTTTATAAGGTAGAAACACACAACACACGTATAAAAGACGAAAAATGCGTCTCAGCAGTTAACTGTCGCCGATTTCTTTTTCCTCGGCAGTTAACTGTCGAATAAAACTTCGGCAGTTAACTGCCGCCGGTTCCATCGGCAATTAACTACCGAGGAAATCAATTATGCAGACAGTGGGTTCTACATAATTCAACCAAACCATTTTCGGTAAGTTTTTACCTGTAATTAAACTAGAGCATTTCCAAAGGCAATATAACTCATACAACATTTATACTCATGCATAAACAAGAAAAATACATTATCTTTTACAGTTGTCCAGAATTAAGTCAAACCGACAAGGGGTTCAAATTACACGAATGTTTGAAATTTATCAAAACGTTAAATAGTGTCCATAATTAAACAACACATTACAACTCATTACATATCGTTAAATTAAATCCCTACTTACATTCTACGCAGTTGCATAAGGAACGGACATACATATATAATATATTATCTTCCACCATATTCTGAAACATAAATCTGACGTCGTTGTCGTCGCGAATAAGCCAAGGCATATAACTTGCCATTTTTCACGTGTATTCATCTTTATCTTCTCCTAGGTCTATGCATGGCATCTGACCAAATAAGTGATGTGTATATTGATTTTCACCAAGATGCTCAAAATATGTGTTAAGTTGTGACTTCAAATCATCAAGAGAGTCAGACGACGTTATCATAACCTTAATTGTCTTTTTAAAAGCGGAGTACCTGACACGACCTTCAATTTTTGCAACCTCAGATATGTTTCACTTCACAAAAGCTTTATAAAATAAAATCATACATTAGAATGAAATTAATTGAAATGTAATAATCAATAAAATGTATATAAAGTGCGCAAACATTAATAAAGAAGAAATAAGTATGCACTAGTTTCACCACATAAAAGTCATATTATCATATATTTATATAAATTACATAATCTTAGTTATATATTGACCACAAAAAATTTGCGTTACAATTTCGACCCCAAAATATACGTTGCTGTAATTTCTACCAAAAAAAAGGACTAACACCGATAAAAAAATCACTCATTAAAGGCCAATTGATTGGGGAAGATCAAGTGAAATAGAATCTTCCTCATCTTCCGCAATTACTTCAAATTGTTGCTTTGCTTTTTCGGGAGTGTCCAACAAAAAAGGTTCCGCTTTGTTTGACTCATTTTTTGGTTGCGGCGGTTTGTTTCCCTCTTCAATAATCATGAGCTTTCGGAACAAATCATGTTGATCCAAGTACTCATCTTCCCAAGTTAACGTCTCTTCATTATTATGATTGTGCCACTCCGTAGATGATGGAGGTAGTGGACAACCATCCTTCAAAAAAATAAGCATGAAATGATTCGGAATTAAGCCAAAAGATATCTTCAATAGTAGTACTTTCACTTTGTGTTCTTGAGAAATAAGTATAGGTGTGCTCCTCCAACTTCGAGATTAGATATTGCAACGGCTTCTTGTCACCTCTATTTGTCTCTCATATTTGTTGACGTTCATTGTATACTTGCTTGATATTTGTCATGCAATGTTGTCTTTTGTTCTTCAAATTTATCAAAATATTTCTTGGAAGCATCTTGCTCTTGGTCAAGTCACATACCATCTTCTTGTCATCCTCCTTTAATCTACCGGCAAGAACGTGTCCTTCTAAAGTCGGTTCCATCGCATGGTTTTGAACTCCATTAAGAATGTTCAATCCCCATTCCTTTGTTTGCCTACTAAGATATCTACTAACCATGAACAAGCACTACATTTTCTTGAGCCCGTTGACGCATGCTTCGGTTTTTTTTTTCCGGCACTTTGTGAGCTCCACTCTTTTCACACACTAGTCGCAACATTGGATTGATCAAACTTGATCTTTGTGTAACAATTGTAAATCCCGCCTTATTTGCTTGACGATGTGCCCATTCAAGCAAGTCTTCTCTATCTTTCCATTTAACGTCGTCTGGAAAAAAAACTTAGTCGTGCAACTTCGTTGGCATGAAGTGGGAGGACACCAGAGTCAACATATTTAGAAGTTTCAACATGGACGGAAGCTCCATCAATGTTTGGTTTGACTTCAATCTTAGGCGGTTTGACATCTCCGGATTTTTCGACAAAATTTGGTTTTGTCTATCCCGGAACATCTTCCACGTTCTCAACCATTACTATAATTAAACAACACATAACTATAAATTAACAACTAACTAATGCATAAACATCAATGCCATAATGAATTAAAACAAAAAAAAACATAAAAAAAATTGGTGCAAAATGGCAGTAACTGCCTTTGCTGCGTTTTTTCTAAGTTTTCCTCGGCAGTTGACTGCCGAAGTTACTTCGGTAGTTAACTACCGAAGTCCCCATAATTCGGCAGCTTACTGCCGATGAGTACCATGTTAATCTTTACGGTGAACTGACGTAAAAATGCCTAAAAACAGATAAAAATCAACCGATTAAAATGCTTAATACCTGTTTTTTTTTCGTCAAAAGTGTGTTGATACCTCATATGCTTGATGCTTCAATGATTTTGGAGCAAGATTTGACGAAAAAAATATTGGATTTGAGGGATTAGATGGAAGTTGTATGGAAGTTGATGATGAAATAGTGTGTAGGGGGAGCAGGTGGTTGTTTCATCTGATGAAACAACGCTTCGACAATTAGCTGCTGAAGTTTCCATAATTCGGCAGTTAGGTGTCGAGGAATATGAAAACCGGTGGTAGTTAACTGCCGAGGGGTATTTTTCGTATTTTATATGTGTGTTTCAGCCTTATAACATGTGTATACAACAATTTTCATATTTTAATTTCTCTGCTATTAAGGGCCGTTTGTTTTAGATTTTTTTGATCTAAAAAATCACTTTTTTATTTTTAGGTTAAATATGTTTTTAGTCCTTACATTTTGCGCCCATTTGAAGAATAGTCCCTACATTTTATTAAATGTTTTTAAAATCCTCACATTTTATCTCCGTTATCAAAATTAGTCTCTGCTATTAATTCTCTAACGGAGTGCTGATGTGGCAGTTAGTGGGTCCCAATTATTTTAGGGTTAAATATGTTTTTGGTCCCTACATTTTGCGTGACTTTGAAGAATGATTGTTATTATTTTAGAGGTTTTAAAAACATTTTTGTAGTGTTTGTTTTAGACATTTTGTTAAAAAAATCATTTTTAGCCTCAAAATGAAAAGCTATTTCAAGTAGCTTTTTCAAAATCTATTTCTTTTAAACATAAGGAACTCAAGTGTAAGAGCTTCAAATCTTTAAAAAATGATTTTTATGATAGTAAACAAACAGAAATAACTTTAGATTTTTTTAAAAATCTCTAGATTCTTTTAACTTAAAATCTATTTTGTTTAAAGCTGAAACAAACGCACCCTTAGTTCCGTTTTTTTTTGTTACACTCTGTTGTTAGTTACTTTGTCCTAATATCACATTAATAGTAAAAATGGTTAAATATGTTTTTAATCCCTATAAATATATCAAATTTCCATTTTAATCCCTCTAAAAATTTCATTTGACTTTTAGTCCTTATAAAATTCTCAATCATCATTTCTTGTCCATATTTTTAAGTCAACTCATGTATTCTTTAATGAAATTCTGCATAAATGTGTACAATATTGTAAAAAATCTATCAATTTTTTTTTTTTTGACTAAACATGAATTAAATATGAATTTTTAACAGCCAAAATATAAAATTTCATATTTAATTCATATTTTTTTTTTAAATTCTAATTTTTGTTTGGAGAAATTTTTATAATATTATAAACCTTTCAATAAATTTGTTCAAAAATATGAATTCTACGTTAATTTACTTAAATTTATCCCCTACCCAGAAATTCATAATTAAGTTCATCCCCAAATCCATTTCAAACAAACACAACAACACATCACCATCTACAAATCACCATGAACTCAATCCATTACAACACATCCTTTGTTTTCAACCCATTCTAAACCAAAACTAACAACAAAGTAAAACAAATTCAAGGGGACGAAATCACTTCTTTGAAAATGGAAGATAATTAGAAACATCGAAAGAGAAGAAAGAAACGTCACAAACCCAACTCTCAAGCCACTGCCCCATTCACCAACCACCAGACAGCCACAACGCAACTGTTTTCACTCTCCCTCTCACACGACTTTCTTCCATCACCATACTATCATCGTCATTTGCCGCTCCTGTCAGCCACCTCAACCTTCAAATTCAACACCTAGGCTACCTCCTCCAACACCGTCAACAAAATTATAGCTTCAATTTGGATTTGAGATGAGGATTTGGGATCGGTGGGAATCATACCAAGCATGTTCCTTTCTGGGTGAATCGTTATGTGTTTTTCACTCGATTTTGCTCATGATATGATGGAGAGACAAAGCATAACAAACTAAGTGTGGATTGATTCTTTGGGATTGAAAAGAATAGAGATGGATCAAAGACAAACACCAACCACATCAGACTTCTCTATTCATTTTTCTTCCAGCTATTTCACTCTCACTGTTTACTTATTCATCATAAAACCAACACTTTTTTATGCAAACCAGCAAAGTACCGATTCTTAACCAATTGTCCATGTGTTTCTAAAAACTTTAATGCTCATATTTAGTATAAATTAAAGAATGAAAAGATTTTAGAGAAACCCAGTAAATAAAAGATTCAAATTTCTTTTATACCAAAGGTCTTAGAACAAAACTTTAAATATTTAACAGAGAAAAACGTAAAAATTTGTAGAGGTTTTTATGTCTGTGTGTGACTGCTGATGTGTTTTAGACTATCGATTTAAGTCCTATGATAGGTTTGTTGTGGTTCGGTACTGTTTGGACCGTTCTTTTGTTTGTTTGAATTCACTTCTATGGGTTTAGCGTGACCTATTACATCATCAACCGTGATAAATTAAAAGCGACCGGAAGGGAGAATAGAGAAGGACGATTGTTCATTGTTTTTGGAGTATCAACGTTCAAGTGTTTTGGCAGATCTGGTTGAAGAGGAGAGAGAATCTGGAAAGGGGGAATGGATAGCTACCGACAGTCTGATAAGATCTATAGGATTTCATTATCCAACGGCCAATTTTTTTTTATTTAGCTTGCTCACGGTAGGAGACCTACCAATGTCTCTCACGATACAGAGCCATAAGTTAGTACCAATGATATCGACTTGAGTTATTGGATTTTAGTGTTTGTCTTTTTAAAAGCATCACCATATTCTGGTTAGTGTACTAAAGTTAAGTTTGCTTTTCTACTCAGCTTAGATAGACTCATAAAGAGACAAAACAGGCAGTAATATTGAAAAACTGCCAAAGGCATTTCCTATTGCAATTATAGGCCTGTACATGATAATATTAACATGAAATAATTAAAATTTTGTCAACCCCCTGTACCACTATTAAAATAGCTGCTAACCTAGAATGTAACAGTATTTTGAACAAAAGAAAATCTCATCCAAATCCAAATCCCTCATTTGCTTCATGAATCGCAAGCAGTAACCTCTCTTCCAAATGTTGTTTGGATGGATACTCCGGCAAATCTAATTGATTGAAACTGCATAAAGAATTATCGATGTCAATTCAACTCACATCACAAATGATTCATCACGAGATGTAATATAGCCAAAACTTGACCCGAAAAAATTATGTCGATAGAATATATAACCAACTGAAAGTAGAGAAATGGTACCATGTATGAGCAGAAGGCAAGTGATCAGAACTTCCATATGCCTTGTGTATTTGAAACTTTTGAGCACCTGAAATTCCTTGAAGAGCGCTGAAACCCTCTAGAGGCACCTGAAACATTGGAAGCAAAAATCAGACCCATTAATCGTACATTACATGTTCACAGCTCCGCTCCAAGTCTTCAATACAACGAACCAACATTATTCAATCTTTTAAAATACGAGAGGAAGCCAGGGTATTGGAATAGAATGCAAACTGAACATATACTCTTGCTTATGTTCACAACCATGTGACACATACACTTAAACTCACGACCATTTGGAAGAAAGTAAACAGAAAAACTGGGTGTAACAGAATGTAGCTAGCATTTAATCTTATTCACATCTTATACGTCCAAACTCCAAATAAAAGTATTTCCAATATGAAGGATAATTTCTTAACATAGAAAATCACTGTAAATTTTGGGACACAGCCAATAAAAGATCAAAATGTTTAAAGCTCTGAAAGAAATATACCTTGGATGTGCCTGTCACAAACTGCAACAGCCTAGCCTTGTCCTCTTTGCTGAAACCTTGAACAACCTCCCAAAACCATTGAATCACCGGGGAAGCAGCACTATATCCAGAATATTCTGTATTTGCTCTCAAGTCATCCACTGAAATAAAATGTATACCCGAGTGTTAAAATTTCTTTTCTAGGAATTAAAAACTTGTAAAAATAACCAGCATTAATCAAATGAGCTAGAATGACATCAACAAAGGAAAATGAAAAAAAAAAAAAAATGAAAGAAACTCACAATAAAGATTAGGTAAAATAATGTAACAAACTCACAATCAATATCGGGAAGTCCGCTGATCAATAGTTCCAGCTCTTTGTCATTGAATATAGATATCAACTCCTTCGGAATTATTTCACCGAACCCTTCCAAGAAAGCATTTATTTGAGGTCGAATAGCAGTAGTCAATCGATGCTCAGCAACCAAATCAACATATTGATGCTTATTCTCCTCTGTAACTTTAGTATTCCGTCCACCAGGAATCAACTCATAATCAGTCACCTAAACATGTTCATTAAGATTAGACGGTTAACAATGAGGCAGCCAATGCATCAATATCATCTCAAAAAGTTTCAGAGCAAAGACAATACTTCTGTTCGTTCATATAAAATCAACTTTTCCTCATCTGCATCAATGCTAAAAGTAAGATCCAGAACATCACTGATATCATTCTGCAATCAAGCCAAATAAAAGAAAATGTTAGTAACGAACATGCAGATAACATTTTTTATTTTTAGGAATGTTGATAGGGTGGACTCAAAACCACAAATTGCACTTGCCTCAAGCAGCCATTTCAAATTTTTGAAATAAGCCGGATCAATAGCTTCAATATCATGATATGTAACTTTGGCTCCTAGAATGTGCTTATAGAATGACCGAGTAAAATGGACATCCAAGAGCTGACCATCAAATAATGCTTTTCCAACCTGGATAAGATAGATGGGATAAGAAGCATATATACGACATGCAGCATACATTAAAAAAAAGGTGAAAATGAACTCACCACTCTGCCAACAAATTTGAAATAAGATAGATGTTCTGTTTGGTAGACAGAGTTCGGGTTCGGCTGAAATGTTGACTCATTGCCCACGGTAGTAAAAAGCAGTGCTCCTTTGTCAAAAATAACCCTGGACAACAATTGATACCACTCCCTTGTAAGTCCACCAGCATCAATACCTTCCTCCCCTTGGAAGTGAACAGTCAACCTTCCCTTCAAATCTTGAGTTGATCTCATTCGAAGCTGGTTGTAGGAATCTTCTAAAACATACGCCCTTCTTACTGATATTCTTAGTGGGCTGTGGTGATGGTCATGCTGATGCTTGATTTTTGATCGGAAGTAGGAACGCTTGTTATCAAAATCAATGAATCTTGGAATCTTCAACATAAGGGCAAAAGATTTCTCAAGCAAGCCAGGATTTTGCCTGATAAAAGCATTTAGCAGCTTCCTATGCTTCTCTGAAAACTTGACGAAAGCACCATGTTTCTCATCTATTTTCATAGCAGCTCCAGATGTTTTCTGCTGAGTACCTGATGTGCTGGCATCTTCAACATCAGAGATATAAGGAACACCATTGTCATTGTTAGCACCTAACTGTGCAGGATGCAGCTTCTCACAAACCACAAAGAAAGATTCTATGTATGGTAGGATATTTTGAGAACCGGCAGGAAGTGGAGGCATGACACTAGATGGTTTAGACACTGATGAAGTAGATGGCGTAATAATCTCAGATGCTGGCTCAGAGTAGGATTCTATTTTGCTTATGCAACAGCTCAACTCATGCCACAATGGCTCTAATGCTGAATTGATTTCCGAAAACTCAAAATGAGCACGAGAAATTCCATCATTCTCTTTCTCAGTCGACGAATTTACAAAGGAACTCAAGGCTTGTAAAACCCTCAAAATTGCAGCACCATTAGTTGACGTACTGAGAAGAGCTTTTATTGTTTCACTGAAAATGCGTAATTCATCCATAGCAGAGGAAGTCAAGTCTCGAACTGCTCCTGACAGGTGCAAGACAAAAAGTTGACAGTGAATTGGAGCAATGGACACCAATTTCCTCATTACCTCAGCGACGAGACCATATGCATTATCTGACAAACTGAAAGGAATACATGAAATATCAGATGAAGTAACCGTTGGCAAATGCCATCCACAACATATGGTCTGTAAATTGTGTCATGATAATAAAAAGGAAATAAATATCAAGAGGCAAGTATCAAAATGGAGTAAATTAGAAATCGGGACCTCAACTATCAGGAATCTTATGATTCCCACCACTCCCCAGGAGTCTGGAGTTCTTATGATCGTAACTAAATCTACCAAAACAAGGCAAACTGACAAAACCCAAACAGAAGAATTAACACAATCTATAAGCATAGGTATAATCATCATACCCTTCTAGTGCAAGCAATGAGCACAGGAGCTGGAGTTCCGTTTGTGGCAGATTAACCAATACTTGCTGATTCTCACATTCCTTACTACCAGAGGGTGTGGGTTCGGAGGAATCATCAATGTTAGGATGAGCATCAAGACCAGAAGAAGTAACAGAATTTGTATTTACATCTTCGTCCATTGCAGAAATTTGTGGGCCCAATGCTGGCTCTGTAGATATATGGGATTTTTCGAGTGAATTACACTTGCCTCCAGCACTATCGATGATGACATCCAGTAAATTTAGCAACTGAGAACAAATACAAAGTATATCCAGTCAGCACTGTCTGCAATTACATGAAAAAGGATGCACTAAAGATACCAATAAACCAAATCATCACCTGTTCAAGATGGGCTATGCTCCTCAAATAAAGGGGTTGTTTCAAGAGACTCAAAAGCATTGCAATGGATATGTATCCTTCATTGTTTTCACCCAGGTTTACTTGATCCTCAATAACCATCACAGCTTTGCCGCGTGCAATATCAGCACTATCTGGGTCTCCTGATGCAGGACGGTGGAGCCTAAGCTGAAGCAACATTTTTGCCACATATGGATGATTACGAGCAAGATAAGTGAGAGTTTCGAGGATTCTCCGTGAGAGCAATGGGGGAACTCCTGCACAATCAAACAAATATAAAAGGCATTCATAAACTCATCCACTGTTAACATTTTAAACACATTTTCAAAATAATATAAACGGCCACTGATGAAAACAAGCATGAGAAATAAGTGTTGCATCTTAAAACACATTTTCAAAATAATATAAACTGCCATTGAGGAAAACAAGCATGAGGAATAAGAAAACAGAAGTGGAATATGTGCACTAACTAAGCTGTCAACAGCTGTCCCACCGATCCAAGGACTATAAATGTTTGTACTCTGATTCAATCAATAATAGAACATACAATTCAGTTACAGATCCAGTTTCTCTCTCCTCTCTCTTTCTCTCTCTTAAGCTTTTCTAACTATCAACAATGGCGCCTTCAATTTCTATCATCACTAACAGACACCTAAATCCCAACATTACTTCAGAAAATTAAAATCAGTGTCAATTATGACATAGCACAAATAAAGACAAATCAAGTTTACTTACCATCAAAAGATTGAGGACGTGAGTACATTACATTGCTCTGACGACCATATAATCTGTACGGAGGTTCAACTGTACTACAATGACTGGAAGGCTTTCTTACATCAAGAATTAGTAAATCCATCAGAATTTTCACCAGAGAAGTTCTAGTTTCACTATGGGCACAAAGGTTCAAAAGAAGCCTTTGCAATTGACCTTTATATAATGGCTGCAAAAATTTAAAAACAGAATAAATAACAAATTTGTGCAGATTTTTAAGGACCTCTACCTAGTTCGTATGAAGTAATACCTGAACTATACGAAACAACCGAATCATGCCGTGCAAAGCTTCAGTGTCAACTAGAGGTTCTCCATCAGCTTCAAACACCTTAGTTGCACCAGACCTGCGTGAAGCAATGCTTCGTCCTATACCATCCATACCAGTACCGGTACCTTCACCATGTCTGGAAGTCTCACCTCTACGGCTTCTAGGATGCATTCCAAAGAGGGTACGGCTGTATCGATGTGCAAACCTCTCCCTTAACATATTTGCCTCAGCAACAAGAGCAGGAGTAAGGTTGGCAAGGACAGCATCAGATGACGTTAAAAGAACCTGAACAAAATTAGAAAGGATTCATCAGAGACAAACTCTCAGACTCACGTTTATGAAACTGGATACAACCAACAAACTTACCTCTTCTCGTAACTCAGAAGGAAATGTTGCAATTATTGAAACTGTATCCATTTCAACAGGTTGCCCTTCCAACTCCTGAGATTGATGTACCCTTTGTGCCTGCTGTTGAGCAAGAACTTCTGCTCGAATATCTGGGGGAAGAGCTGCAAGGAATTCTGGATCGATATCCCCACTGTTTTGAGATTCAGCATTAGATGGTCCAGCCACTTGACCCTGCTGAGTTGAAAGGACTTCAGCACGCAACTCCTGAGGAAGGGCGTCCAGAAAAGCAGGATCAATTGCTTCTGCTCCAGCATCATTGTTCACCTGCTGTTCACCTGCTGAACCATCATGATCTGCATCTCGGCTTGAATTTTCAGAAACTTCAGTAACACTGTGTAGAGATGCATCTCTCCCACCTAGAGGAGAAGAATGACCAAAAGACACGTTTGCTCTTCTTGTTCGTGCAGCCTGTGATTCACCTGCTATTCTATCTGCAGAAACCTGCCTTTCTCCGCCATCATCATGGCCGTCAGCACTTCCAATCTCAACATCTAGGCTCCGAAGACTTTCACCAAAAGTTGCCCCACTACCACTACTCTCTTGGCTGACAGCTTCAACATCCCGCACAGCTGCATCATTATGCTCAAACTGCATCTCAACTGCTTGAGAGTGAGTGTTTGATACATCTGCTTGCGGCGATCCATTTCCAGCAGGTCTGTCATCAGCATTGTTGTTATTGTTATCAGTTGACTCGTGTGTCACCATACCACCTTCCTGAGTTGCATTGCTTTCGCCTGGGATGTCTGCACCTGAACCTCCTGAATTGTGCATCTGGCTGGTCTCAACTATTTTACTATGAAGACCTGCTTCATTTGAGTTGTTATCAGATGACTTTTCAGGAGCAGGTCGCCTTAATTGAGAGACAAGCAACTCCTCAAGGCCCTGTGGTACAACCCCAGTGTTTGACCTGCCACTTTGCTGGTTATTATCACTCCACAGGTTTGAACGGTGTCCATGGCGTCCACTTCTCAGTGATCGAAAGATATTATCCAAACCCGTTGAGTTCTCTGTTGCACGATCTGAATTTTTTTATAAAAGTGTCACTATCGAAATGAGAAGTATAAATAAATCAAATAAAAACACTACTGTAATACAATGTAGAAATTCATAAAGTAATAGACCTGATTGCCCAGTAGACTGCTGGAATGAGGAAGAAGGTCCAACTAAAAGAGGATGTCGTGAAGGTGTAGAATTATCACCAGTTCTGCCCAAAAGGTTGTAAATAGATGTCGTCCGACCAGGGCGTCTAGAACCAAAAACTTCAACTGGCATCACATGAAGAGCCTCATTTGGAAAATTATTCTCTCTTCCAAAAACCTCAATATGATCAAATACATTAATTCCATTAATGCCCTCCTCAAGTCTAAGTATAACCCCATCTTCGTCCTCATCGTCCTCATCCTCGCCCTCTTCAAATTCATTCAAGAATGCGCCATAATCAGAATCAATCTCATCAGGATCAATTCCATCATGATCATCTTGATCTGTGTCAGGGTGTGGCAAGTGATGGACATCGTCTTCTTCAAAATCATTATTTTCCTCGTCATCTTCATCCTCATCTTCACCGTCAATTCCAGACATATCATCCTCGTCATCCTCATCATCATCAAGATTTTCTTGACCATGGGGTTGGATTTCAAATCGTATCTCCGCATTTTCAATTTCATCCTCACGACCTCTGGCATCCTCAGCAGTTTCATGCATATACTCATCCTCATTAGTAGCAGCAAATCCCCCATCAAAATCTTGATCGTGTTCCATATCATCAGTAACAGCTTCGGACCCACCATAAGACGGAATCACATTGTATGGCTCAACATGGTCAACTTGAAGGGAGTTGTGATTGACCTGAGATGTAGTTTCCATAGACTGAGATATGTTGTCAATATTATTTGTTCTTCCGTGACTGGGATCAGAATGCTTTGTTGAATTATCACCCTTCCCTGCACTCGAATCAACTGAATGAACATGCTCCTTGGATACCAACTCAAGAGCCTTGACAATACCAGTAGCCACTTTAGATGAGTCAGCATGGTCCAAGTCTATGACTTGGAGAGTACGAGTAAAAGATTTTACTAGACCAGCATCCATAAAGGTGGAAGAGGCCTCCGCTGAGATGCTTGAGCCAGCAGGTGTGCGAGCAGCCAAAACATCATTAAGTAGATCAACGAAAACCTGAATTTCATTGCCTGGTGGCTTAACACCAGTACATGAATCAACAAATTCATTTATAATATGACTTATCTCTGTAAAAATCCTCCTTCTTGCCTCCGTAGAACGAACACATGCAGCCACCATAAACTGGTTACCTCTGGTAGCTAGTTTCTGCCTCCAATCACCATCAGCTTTCTTGTCCTTTTTGGAATTTCGAGAATAAGGAAGAAAATCACGAAGAATGTGGTGGAATATTCCTTCCCCACTTAAATCAGATTGACTCTTTTGATAAGTTCCCCTAGTGCTGCTTACTTCAGCATCTCGCCGAAGCAGAACATGAACAGATGATGGGTACATCAATAATATCTCCGTCAGAAGTTTCAAAGTAAATACTATCTTTGCAAGTGATGCAGAAGCTTCCTGGCTATTGGTTTCATTCCCTTCGGAGACAGTGGCAACTGCCTTTCCTTTCCCCCTCACCGTACAGACATCAATGTCCATGTCACTTGATGTTGGTGAGCTAGGGACGATATTTGAGGCAGTGTCATCCTTCAAGGGTGGGACAACAAAATTATGTATGGACTCGAGAAGAAGCTCTATAACATTAACAAAACTTTGACTAGGTTTTTTGTGACTTTTGACACCCTTTGAATCATTAATTTTGGCATGACCATTTCCAGAAACAGCTGTGGTTGTACTTCCCAAAACAACCTTCCCATCATTATTCTGTCCTTTGTCTTTATCCTTCTCCTTCTCCTTTTCTTTATCCTTGGATTTGTCTTTATCACGATCTTTCAGCAAGACAATGTAAGGTCTTTCACCCACCATTTCAGCTTGGCAAACAGATTGAGCAGCTTGCATAAATATTATTGGATCACGGGAAATCACAGAAGATAAATTTAAAAGGAAATTGCGGGGATTGACCCTCCCATTTGGATGCCGGTTGGAAGCATCTACAAGACTGAGTTTTATCTCAGATTCCATTGCTTGCTGGAGAGTTTGCGGATCTTCAAGAATGTGACGAACAATACTAGCAGCAACATTGTCAAACCCAGAGAAGAGGCTACTAGTTGGCAAGGAAAGAAGTGAACTAAATCCACCAGCATCAAAAAAGGCAAGAGCAACGGAATGATTCCTTGTAAGATTGGAACATAGTAGCAGAAGAGCATGCATTGTGTCTGAGGGAAGTTGGTACTTCATACAACTACAGGCAATCTCAACAAGTCTCTTCTGCTCATGTATATCTGCAAACTTGGAAGACAGTCCCAAAGCAGACTGTAAGTTGTGTTGCTTATCTACATCAATAGTAATTGATGTCTGCTTACTATTCACAACCTCCTTCTTCAACTGCTCTACAATTTCAGAATTCAGTTTTTCATCAACTTGCAACAGCCTGTCTAATGCAAGAAAAGCAGCTGTGACCCATTTTGGCGCCTGACGTTTATCCCCCTGATCAAGACTTGAATCCCACTGGTGAAGTATATCTGACGCAATTTTGATGAAGTCACTCTTTGAAGCAGCTTCCCGTGCTACAACATCCTCATTAAGAATTAAAGCAAGAACATGAAACAGTGCAGCCAGCATGGTATTATTTCCATGACTAGAAACCAATCCACATTCCTTGATCCGGTCAACAATAAAAGTGACAACATTAGATCTATATCTGCCATCATCATGAGAGCATATCATTACAAGCAAGTCATGGACAGGAAAAGCTAAAGATTCCTTTTGCAAAAGCTTTGTGCAAGTTGATAACAACTCATCAACAGGAGGAAGTTGGACCATCTCTTCCTCGAGCTGTTGAGCATTGTCATTTGCAGCAGCTTCCTTTACGTCTGATTCAGAGTTTCCAAGGGACATGGCGAGTGCCTGAGCAAGTTCATCATCTTCCGGTGTGTCCTCTGGATGGGAAAACAGCCACTCCATTGCCAACTCCACACTATTTGTCCCCACCTGCCTCAAAGCTTCTTCAGCTCTAGACCTGGAAAAACCCATCTCCGCAATTGTTGAAATTGTTGTTTCGTTAGGAGGAGGCCCGGTAATACGAGCATTGCTGCCGCCACTTACATTTTTCACTTCAACCCCTGAATAAACATGCCTAATCATAGAGATAACCATAGAAATAAAATCATGGCTACGATCAACAAACTGGGGATGAATCCAAACTGGAAGCACTGCCTTCAACACCATAGATTGGAGGACCTTCACAAATATCTCCGCATTCCGCGGGAAAGGGGCATCACCACTTGTAAGGGGTTGTGCAAGTAAGTGCTTTGTTGATGACGATAATATAAAAGAAGAGGTCACTAGATGGTCCATAAGTTTACCATAGCTAGCTAAAGCACTATAAATCCATGAATGATCTGTATCTTTCTTGTCATTAAGTTTTGCATTCCCATCCTCAGTTTCCATAGGTGATGCAGGGGTAACTGTGAAGAGCAATTGACTAGTAGCTTCAAATGTGGTCAATACAGATTGAATAACACCACGCCCATACAAACAGTTCAGTAGAACAGGATTGCAAGAATCTGGCCTCTCCATTAATATAATATCAAAAAAGTCCATGACTTTGCCAAAATAACAACATTTTGTTGATATTGAAGCTTCAGTTACATGGTCAACAAAATTCATGTGATCTAAAGCAGTGCATGCAAAAGTAGAAGCCACTGATTTTGAAGCAGGGGTTACGCTCACAACATCATCACGTCGGCGAGAAGGTTGCAGCATTATTTTTCCCAACTCCTGGAACAAATGAGTAATGTGAAATGAAAGTGATCTGACCATGTCACAGCAAGAAGTAAAATACGTCCTCTGCTTGTCGCATTCCTTATTATTAGCCCCAGAAACATCCACAGACCCAGAATTGTGCAGCTGATTACTGGAATTCAACCGCCTGTTTGAAGGACCAACAGAATTTGTTCGGTGTTGAGAACCAGTGGAACGGCCCAAATCTCGATACAGGTTAATAAGATCAAAAAACTGGGATTCCATACCCCAGCCTGAAGTCCGCCTTCTGAGTAATGGATCAAGAATCTGCCTGAAAGAATTGAACCTTTGATCATCAGTTTCATTTGCATCAACTTCGACCTGTTGTGAGTCGGTAGCAGAACAGGCACCATCATTTTCTGTCTCAGGCTTCGTATTTTCAAGTAGAGCAATTTGCCACAAAATTTCACGGTGAACATGGCCAATGTTTTCAAGAACATCCTTGCTGTCATTTCCAAATTCTGTAAGTAAAGCAGTCATCCAACGGTTGTCTTTTGAAGCAGCAAGAAAGAGAAGGAACTCAACCAGGAAAAGTGAAGAAAAGGTGTTGTTTTCAGTTGTCATCCTTGGATCTAGTAACAAAGGTCGTGGAGCTACACCAAAACCAGCTATTGCTATCTTCAAGTGCTCCCTAAAAGCGGAACAGAAAGCACGTGCTAGGGGAGTGGAGTGATGTTGTGTGAATCCTTTAAATACCATGGTGCTATGCAAAGCAATAGACATGCCATCTGAGGATTGTGGAATAGCTGGTCGTAATAACAGCTTCAATAAAGCTTCAATTCCAGATTTTTCCACAAATAACCGACAGGTTTCAGCATTTTCCATAGTCCGGTGAACCAATACCATCAGATGAAAAATGCATAGCTGGACAAATTGCTCACCCTTTATCCCTTCAGCAGCAGAATCATCTGAACCTACCAGGCAGCAACGGCTTTCATTTCCCTTATCTTCGGAATCTGTTTCCATTGCACTGCTCTCAGTATCTTTTCCTGAAGATCCTGTACCATTACCGTCTCCAAAGGATGCAATCTTATGAATGATTTCAATGATAATGTCAACACCAGTACTTCTCAACGAAGATACATGTCGTAGAAGTTCCTCCACAGAATTTGCCAAAGGAACAATAGCCTCATTCATGGCTAAGACGTACTTTTTGCTTGTGAAGATGTCAACAAGGAACTGCAGTGATGAAGTTTCTTTAACAACCTCTAAGCCTTTGGCATTAAGACAAATGGCCCCAAGACCATTTGGAATGCATGTCAAAGCCTTCGACGAAGGAAGTATTCCAGATGCAATGGAAGATAAAAAAGCATCAGGCAGACCCATTTCATGCAGAGCAGAAAAGCATGTAGGATCTTTGTGGATCATTTCACTCATAACAGTAACAGCTGAATAATAAATTTCACCTCCAAATTTATTTACATTCTGAAAAATCGAGACCAGAGTTGCCGGCAATGGACTATCATTAGAGTGTTGAGATCTGGTAGGGTTAGCAGGGTTATATGTTGCGGAACCAAGAGCCTTAAGGGACACTTTTATGAGTCTCTTCTGACTGTGAAGCTGATCAGCATTACGTCTTGAGCTTTCACCAGTGAGCAACAGATTATCATTTTCTCCAACAAAACCAATGACCCTGTGAACCTCGGTCTGCAATCTTTGAGCCAAAAGCTCAATACCCCCCAACTCTTTAAACAAAGATACAGCCGAGCTACTATAATCCATAAGCTTCTGAAGGGTTTTGACGGCAAAACAAACCAGATGAATGTGGGCAAGATCAGAATCTTCCAGCAGAGGCAAGAATGTGGGTACCATACCAGACCCTCTAATATTACTCCCAGAAGATGAAGTTGACACCACATGCAGCAAATAGAACTGAAGAAGTGCCTCAACAAAACCAAGGGAAGATGAATCATTAGAACTCTTCAATGACAAAATAGCCCTCTGAAGTACATTCAAGAGAATCACACGATTCCCTCCTGTAAAAGTCATATTAGATCCACTGAGTATCCTTGCCCTCTCATGAGATGATGTATATGCTGCTAACTGAGCTCCTAATGCAAGCATTGCAAGTGTTCTAATCGATCCAGATATGGTTTTTTCAGAACGTACAACTTTAACCAACTCATTTGTATATTCTGGTTCGTTAGCAAAAAAGGAAACAAGCTCGTCATGAGCATCACTGGACTGGACCAGCACAATGAAAGCAAGAATACAAATCTTGTCGTAAAGCCTGCTTATTCTTGGAGACTGGAAGGCACGAGCATATCTGATTCTTGTGAGCAATGAGAATCGGAGCTCTGGAGGAACACTATATTGCTCAATGCATCTCTTCAACAATGACAGGTCATCTTCTTTGCACAAATGCATATTTGGCATGTGTATAACTCTCAAGCTTGAGGTAACTGTGTCTACGCTTTGATCCTTGTTTTGGGCACAGGATCCGTGCACCTCAAAATAAAGAGTAGAACCTACACGGAAATTGGATTGGTCACTACCATTTTCAGCGTCAGAAGGAAACGAACACTGTGCTTCATCGTGGACTTTCTCGTTTGCCATGACACAAGAGTACAGCCCAAGGCCCTCCTCCTTGCTTCCCCACCCTTGTGCTAGGGACAGGAGATTGCTGTTCACTGAACCACATCCAACCATCTTTGAACTTCCATGAAGCTTAGAGGGGTTTATTTTTACAAGAGCAAAAAGAGTTTCTAATGTTGCAATAATAATCTCAGGATCTGTTGAAGCTAGTAAAAGCTTGAAGTGCTGAAAAGAAAAGGAGATATATTATTATATCAGGAAATAACAATGTCAGATAAAAAAATGAATGAATCACTTGACTAAAATAGATGATAGAATGAAATAAATAAATCAAATTAAGGCTGCAATTGAAATAGAAAATAATATCTTTACAATTTACCTCTAAGCCATCAAAGGTACTCTTGTTTGGACAGTTTTCAAAAATTATTTGCATCACCCGGAGTATTTGCAGAATTGCATGTTTTGGTAATGGGGTGTCATCTTCTAGATTATCCGACAGAGTTAGGTCATTTCGACATAACAAATATGTCTTGAAGTATGTATCAAAATGAAGCAACAATGGCCTCCAATGATGAAAATTCCCCTGATGTTAAAATTAATATTAATATGTAAGGCATGTGACAGGAAAAAATAAATACTATATGCGCAAATGATCATGTTATTACCTTATTGTACTCCCACCAAAAGCCAGAGAGGGGTAAAGCTATATCTTGTAACGGACATTGGATGACCTTCTCAATGAAAGCTTTGATCTTATGAGGCTGAAATCAATTAATTGCCAAATCAGATTACATTACACCAGTAATAAGGGAATGAATGAAAGTAAAAAGCCTAACCCATTACACTTTCTGGCAAGTGTTACTTAATAATCAGATTTTGAAGGTATGTATATAGACAATATTGCACATATGGGTAACAACCATCTATGCCAGTACGAATACCAACATTTAACAAAGTTGTATACTTGGATCGATACATGCATCGATGCCCATACTCAATCGGCTCCTAAGATCTAATGCACATGCTTTACTGATATGGAAATGTCCTCCCTTTGACAGAAAATGGCATGTTACTACAAAAAATGAATATTAGAGATTACGCTACTGCCGGACCCCATCACATATTGCACAAATTACTAGGAACTCAAAATTATAAATTCTATCAGGAAATAATTTGCGAATCGCCGCATTAATGGCAAATATTCTACCCGATCACCGATTGAAAATCAGGGTATCCTAAATTGGAGGATTTAAAAACACCACGCGTTGAAGCAAGAGTCGGTGTTAAACCAAGGGTCAGTTTAAGCACGTGTAATATTATTATACACTATCAACTTTGGAGGCTGATTTTCAATTTGCAACGTATATTTTGAATAATGCTAGACTTTTGCGGGATATGACAGTCTGCATTGCTAGTAACTCAAGTCTGACACAGATACCCAATCTTTAGAAGATTTATCCTCCTGTCCAAGGATCTCTCTCACATGTAAGCTTTCATTGAGATGAAAGCTTCTAGTTCCTAGCTAGATGTAAACCTTTTGTTTTCATTAGTTTCTTTATATGCTACTACTGAAATTGGAGGTTTGAAATGTTGGCATGGTCTCCTTATACAAATCAATGGTCCACAAATTCTAGGGTGGCATTGATAACTATCTAATCTACATTTCGTTGCATATTATTATTAGTTATTACTATTAGCAAAAAGATATCTTCAGTAGAATATTGATTCAAACACGCCAACAAACAAAATACAAACTGCAATACCATAATCATTTTTGCAATACCAAAGAGATTGATGGTTTTTGGACTTAAATTCAAACACAGCAACAAACAAAATGCAAACTGCAGCTTTGATTAATCTCTACATCACAACTATTGATTCTTATAATGGTTTCCCTAGATACATACCAATTACAACCTGAATCCACATAACTTTCAGCTAAAAGATTCACTTCTTTTTTTTTAAGTAACTTCAGGAGATACCATAAACTTAAGCTCTTGACAAGTAACGGAAAAGAAACCCATTTTTGCTTTGTTATTTCCCTAGAAGCCGACGCATTTATGAACTTCAAATGACATACAGAATTTGTCAAAATGATCGGGAAAGAAAAAAACAAAAAACATAACTAACCAATCGAAAAAACCAATCAAAACTCATGACTTGCAAAAGTCTCAAACACATTCCATATCAGCCAATAAAAAATTAAATTTTCAATAGAAAAATAGCATCGCAAATGCAGTAACCTAATATCAAATCACACAGCCTTGAAGGAAATACTTTTTTTCTTCTAAAGAACCTAGCGGTGAAACTCACGCCTATTAAGTTTGAAAAGTAGGGAACTGCAGGTTCGAACCCACACCCCAACATATTCTAATCGAAAAAACAATCAAAACTCATGACTTGCAAAAGTCTCAAACATATTCCATATCAGCCAATAAAAAACTAAATTTTCAATAGAGAAATAGCATCACAAATGCAGTAACCTAATCAAAAATTACACAGCCTTGTAGGAAATACTTTTGTTCTTCTAAAGAACCTAGCGGTGAAACCCGTGTGTATAAAGTTTGAGAAGCAGGGAAGTGCGGGTTTGAACCGCACCCCAACATACTCAAATCGAAAAAACAATCAAAACTCGTGACTTGCAAAAGTCTCAAACATCATATTCCATATCAGCCAATAAAAAACTAAATTTTCAATAGAAAAATAGCATCACAAATGCAGTAACCTAATCAAAAATTACACAGCCTTGTGGGAAATACTTTTTTTCTTCTAAAGAACCTAGCGGTGAAACCCATGTGTATTAAGTTTGAGAAGTAGAGAACTGCGGGTTCGAACCCACACCCAAACATATTCCAATAAAACAAAACAATCAAAACCATGACTTGCAAAAGTCTCACATATTCCATATCAGCCAATAAAAAACTAAATTCTCAATAGAAAAATAGCGTCACAAATGCAGTAACCTAATCACAAATTACACAGCCTTGTAGGAAACACTTTTTTTCCTTCTAAAGAACCTGGCGGTGAAACTCACGCGTATAATTAAGTTTGAGAAGTAGGGAACTAAGGGTTCGAACCCGCACCCCAACATACCAAATGTCCTGGCAATTTTTTACCCAATGAACGGGGACAAAAAAAAAACATTTTTTATCAACAAGACAGATAAATGAGCCCCGGCATACCAAATGTCCCGGTAGTATTTTACCATATGAACCGGGACAAACAAAAACACATTTTTTTATAGACGAAACAGATACATAAACACAATAAAAATAAATTTAAATTAAAGGGTTTAATCGATATGATTTAAAAAACAACCCTTTTGAACCCTACTAACAAGTAAAACAATAAATAACAAGTATTATAGAGAGAATAGTGACTAACAGGTTCAGAATCAAGCTTTATAGATGGACCAATGGAACCTTCGTTTGATAAAAGCTGTCGAAGCCTCGAATGCCAACTTGATCTTAGGGTTGTCATCTAACCCTAAACTTCTCCACTGTGAATAGCTACTGCCACAAATAAATTCAAATTAAAAACCCTTCAAAATCAAAATCAGTATACAAAAACAACACAGAATTAATTCGTTTTATTATTAACCAAACTAAAACCGTTCAAATTGAAACACAATCGGTAATAAACAAGAAATCATATTCAAATTCAATTACTCAGTATCGCATATGAAAAAATTAAATAAAAAATTAAATAAATGTTTAATCTGTTTAATCGATACCTGAGATATTAGAGAGAAAGCGATGGATGCATACACATCGAAGAATCGAAATCGAAAGAATTAGGGTTGCAATTAGAAATCGCTGTGAAAATTGTTAATGTGTTTTTTGTATAACGAGTAAGGTTTAGCCCTTTCTGAAGCAAAGCAAAAAATGGAGTGTGCGTGTATATGTATTTGTGTTATATACACTCTCGCTACTTAGGGTGCAAGTATATTCTACCAACAAATTGTGAAATTAAAGCCCATTATCGTTGCCCCTAGGTTAAAAAAACACTCAAATTTAATTTTTAGAAGTTTTAGTCGTTTGATGAACTAAGTCGATTCGAATCATGATCGAGTGATATGTTACTAAATGAATCATCGTTGTTTTAACTTTGAATCTTTGTGGTTTGTGATTTTTATTTACTTAATTGTTATGAAGCACGAACATCTTAGGAGTAGGTGTGTTGTCGTGACTGGTTATAAAAAAAATCTTACAAAAAGAAGCGGAAGAAGAAGTTTTGGCCGTAAAAAAAAATCTTATTTGTTTTAGGCAAAACAAAACTAAATCATTTCATTGATGAATAATAGGTACATACAAAACGGTGCATCGTAAACGATATGGGGCTAGGAAGGGATAATGCATCTCTGGCTATACTGTGAGCGGTCTTATTTGCTTGTCTCCTTACAAAACGTTCAGAAAGTTGTTGTATGATGACAACAAATTCTTACAACACATAACAATATCAGCAAGTTCGTTAGGAGGGATAATGTCAGAATTCACGACATCCAACACAATTTTACAACCTGACTAAGAGACAATGAATTGCATGTGTTGTGCAAAAGCAATTTTGATGGCTTCAAGGATATTGATTGTGCATGCCTAAGATGGAGAAACAAATAATACCTCTTAATTTGACATGTCAATAATGATTTGTCTCATCTCTTATCTCTTATTACTTAAAGTTAACCCGTAAACAATATTTTGCCCTAGATTTATCCTAATTTCTCTGCTTAATTTTACTATATTAACCGTATTTAATTTAATTTAAACAAAATGTTATATGGCATAATTTCCCTCCAACTTAAACTAATTATCCTATTTTTATGAAAAACAGAACAAGATCGTTTCCAAACTAATTATCGAAATCGTTTCAGATCGTTTCCAACCTAAACTAATTATCCTATTTTTATGAAAAACAAAATAAAATCGTTTTCAAACTAATTATCCTATTTTTATTGAAAAACAAAACAAAATCGTTTCCAAACTAAATATTAAAATCGTTTCCATCGTTTCTCATAGATTATGTTCAACCGATTCAACTTTCCAAGTTTAGTTAATCACAAATTTCAATTTTCTATGTTATTGCATACTATATATATTCTTGATTCATCTCCTCAGTTTTATTGTTTCTCGTGGGACTCATTTGCCTTCTTTTTTCTTTGCTCGATTCACATCTTCCTTCTCCAGCTTTTATGTTTTCCTCTGATTTTCTGTTATTGATCTTTCAAATGGTTGGAACCCTAATTCTATCTCCTAAGATTACTCATGCAAACAGGGACCCGTTGTTCTATTTTGATTTTAATTTTCTTTCTTGAATTGTTCTATTTCTTATAATTTCTTGAACATTCAGTATCAAGTAGTTTTTATGTTTGTTTCATCATGTTTATTTGATTTAAATGATTCTTTTTTCTATTTGGATTGAAATGATGTTTCACATATATATAAAACTTATAATATTGAGTTAGGGAGCAACAATTTTGTGATTTTCTTCATCTCTGGTAATTGATACTATTCCTGCTCAAAATTGTATTAATATCTTGAGATATAGATCATAAGATGAGGTTGTTTGATTGACCGTTTTTTATTTAATTTTTTGGATATTAACATCCTTGATTATTACGGTTTAGTGTCTTCAAGATATTAATCAGTTAATTAGTGCTTCTTATTTGTCATTTTTCAATACTCATCTTTAATTTGTTTATGGTGGTGCGGCAGGGATCATGAATATGAAACAACTGGTGGAATCCAAAATGTTCCGAAGCACCTTTATGATCAAACTGAATGGATTTGAGTTCAAATTTGTTGGCTTAGCCAGTGAGAAGGGAATTGGTGTGTTTGCTCTCTTACATACTTTGCCTCTGATTACATTTGTCCTTCATGACGGGAGACCGTTTGGGTATCACATTTAGTTTTTCCTCATTTCTATACAACTCTTAATAGTTCTGCCCTTGATAGAAAAAGGCAACCAACAGAGCAACCAGTGTAGTTTTCATGTTTGTATTCTTCTTATCTTTATGTTTTGTTTTGCTAACTATTTGAAAATTAGAAACAACGTTAGTTTTATCCATAAGAATTCAATTGTGAAAGTATGCTTGAACATTATGATTTACTTGGAAAATTTGAATAGGCTTCAATACCTTTGTAATCTAACAATTTTATCAAGCTTCTAAACTATTAAGTTCATATTTAAGACACAGAACCCTCCTTATAATGATTTATTGTTGTTAGTCATGTTACTTGCTGCCACCTTTAGGGTCCTTCTATTGGTTTGGGATTTAATTATTTGTTCATGATGTTGTGTTTTTCTTCATTCTATTATAACCGTGAATGAATGGGAGTTGAGTTTCTTGAATTGGTAATACGTGAAAACATATGGTTTTTTTGTATACTTTGAATCCTTTTCTTGTCTCATTTGAATTGATTATGTTGGATTCATCCGTAATTGACACTAGGTATTTGAGAAGCTCCCTATCATGGTTCTTGATCTAGAGTTTAATGAGATTCACCTGTTTAAGGTTTTGCAGCTTACTAAAAACAGAATTTCAAATTTTTAGTAGATCAAAGGGGAAACTTGCAAGAAAAGAGAAGCTGACAGTTGTCTCTGGAAATAAGTCATGTGACCATTAAACTAGTCATTTCACTTTCTCATCTTCAATGTAAATTCTCGGTGATTCTGCCATCTATGTTTTGGGGTTTTCAAATCCAAACCGATTCAAAATAAAACCGCAAACCGATCCAAAAAAATCGAAAACCGCAAAAAACCAAATATTTTTGGATGTGTTTGGATGTTGTTTTGGAAAAACCGCTATGATCGGATCGGATTTCGGATTGCCTTTTCAAAACCGAAACGCAAGAGTAAATTTTTATACTTAATTATTATTTTATTAGTATTATATATTGCATTAATATATTTCTTATTGGCATTTAATCTTATATATTGCATTAATTTAATCTATATTATTACTACTTCATCTATT
>Ga0315914_1001597_pt1 | contig 34124 bp, 22 predicted proteins | sample MpolenodulesMG_FD_203920 | JGI IMG/M metagenome (GOLD analysis project Ga0315914, IMG submission 203920) | Medicago polymorpha root nodule microbial communities from Los Angeles, California, United States - elongated nodules | ecosystem: Host-associated > Plants > Roots > Nodule | place: USA...
TGTAAAGCACCTTCAATTGTGCCTTCCTCCCTCATAAGTCTCCGTTGTTCTTAGGCTTGCAAAGCATACACCAATTCTGACAAAGTAATTGTTGACATATCTTTGGAATTTTCCAAAGAAGAAATGGTGGATTCAAACCTTTCAGGAACAGTTACAAGGATTTTTTTGGACTATCCTTATATCAGAAAACTCACCTCCTAGCAACCTCACATTGTTGACAATGCTTAGAAGTTTATCAGCATACTCCTTGATTGTTTCTGACTCCTTCATCCGCTGCATCTCAAACTCCCTGATCAAATTCAGCACTTGCATCCCTTTGACTTTCTCATTTCCTTCATACTCTTGTTTGAGAAAATCCAAAATTGCTTTTGCTGACTTCAGAGTCATGATTCTTGTGAAGATTGCTTCATAAACAGCAGAAAATAGATAAGACTTTGCCTTCAATTTTCGCTGCTTTCTCTCCTTATGATTTCTGATTTGTGCAAGCGTTGGATTGTTCGGTAATGGCTCAACCTTGTAATCATCTTCAACAGCCTCCCAAAGATCATGAGCATCAAGATAAGCCTCCATTTTGGTTGCCCATAGGTGATAATTCTCACCCTAAAAAATTGGCAATTTTATGGCTGAGTTATCATAGTGCATTTTCAACTCTTGGGTAAGTGTTTGGGTGTTTAGTGGAACTCTCAACCTCACCAGGTCCCTCAAGAACAAGAATGCTCTGATACCACTGTTGGGTCATAAGGGGAGCTCGGGGGACCGTCCACATACATCGAGGCTAGAACAACCATACTAGCAAGAGAGACACCACACTCTTACCCAAAACCTTAAGGCAATGGGTTTATGGGTCCTCTTACTTATAAGGTGTTCAACCTTTACTCTTTTATCCGATGTGGAACATATAACTCACACTTGTACACAACATCACTCCCCCTCAAGTCTGAGTCCATCAATTCATCATGATCCCCCTTCAAGCGGAAGCTTTTGCCTCGGTCGTACCCTTCGCCGAACGGGGCTCTAATACCACTGTTGGAATTTAGAAAAGAAATTAAACAAGACTTATGAGTTCTGAAAACTGAAACACACATTTCATTCCCTCTAACAACCTTTAAATACAAGAAATTCATAATCATAAATAAACAAAAGAAAACTGCCTAGAAAATTGTAACAGACAAACATAAATTTGTAACCCCCCATAATTCCTATAATTAAAATCATAACAGTCATAACCATAGGAATACTGCAATAAACTCTAATAATAGGTTCTGATCCATATTCTCAACAGAGCATAACATCATAGGAGTTCATCAAAATGTTTGATCAATCATCTTGTGCCTGACAAGGAGTATAGAAACATCTTTAAAACATGTACACTAGGCTAACTGTTGAAGGCCAAAATTGTTAATAGACATTCTAAAGATAATAGGATTAGGCTTAACATGTAACATGTGCCACAAATTATAATTTTTTTTAAAAAAAATTGAACTGATGTGTTTTGTTCACAATTATTTGAAGTTTCACTTTGTTTCACTGAGTAGCTATAGGCTAGATTTACCATATGCTCTTAAGTTATAGGCATCTGAGATGAAGAAAGGTAGAAGCTGATTCCAAGGGATTTTGACAAGGAGATATATGAAAATTGACTACTCAAAACTTTGTAATAATTGAATGATAAAAAAGTCCTCTTAGCCCTTGGATGAGTTTTTAGTTTTTATTAAACCAGTAGGAGAAAACATGGATATTAAGTTTCATTCTTGTCCCATGTTTAGCTGTCCACACAATGAATTACTAGTACCTCATTTATTTTAGAAGCAGTCTTGCATGTAATATGCTGATTTCCCTCCTCAATGCAGTTATACGCTTTATGCTTGTCTAAGCATATGTTTGGTTTTATGTTCGATTTTAGTTCCCCACGTTCCAAAACAAGCTCACGGTGAAAATAAAGAAGCTATGAATTATTGCTGCATGCCGAACGGGCATGGAGACTCCATAGAACACACACCCGACATGAAGTATAGGCTAAATGCAAGTTCATTCAGGCTAGAGAGACAATAAGTGAGTTTGAGAGATGCTTACTGAATATAAAGAAATCTAGGCTTTTGTTTGGTAAGTATTCATAAACTAGCATCCTTTCTTCTTTTTCAAAACAAAAACCAAGCAACCTCACTAGATTTCTGTGTTGGAGTTTAACTAAAAGTTTAATTTCATTCTTAAACTCTTCTTTGCCTTGACCAGAATCTCTGGACAATCTTTTCACTGCTATCTCTTGTCCACTAATCAAGCAACGCTGAAATTTTTATCTCTTCAATGTCACTATTTTTGCATCCATTAATATAATGCAATTGAAATGAATATAAAGAGGTGAAGGATATGTTTTCACTTCTTGAATCAGTAGCTCAATGTAGAGGTGCACTTAATTACCTTATAGACAGAGCCAAATCCACCTTGTCCAAGCTTATTATCTTGACTAAAATTTCTTGTAGCTGTTAATATCGTTTTAAAAGTGAAAAATGGTAGATTTGAATGTGTGTTGCTTTGAGCACCAATCTCTCCAGAGGAATCTTGGTTTGATTGCCGCAGCATTTTATCTGAAATTACAAATGGAATGAGGTAGGATTTCAATCAATTTACACATTTTGAAGGGTATATTTCCATTTAGCTCTCAAAAAATATTGGATTATACATTTTGAAACTAATAGGACACTTTTTGCATGTCGGATTGCAAAAAAATAATGAAATAAAGATCAAGGGATGTCATCCCTAAATATCACATACCCTTTCCTTTTTTCTTCCAAATGCAATACACACATGAAAGGAGGAGGACAATTGCAACTATAGAAACTACCAGAACCGCAGCTAACCTCTTTTTACCAAGGATTCCTTTGCTTTTTTTGTGATTATTGGTGTTTGCTGATAGGAAGCAACAAGTTCAAAGAAGTTCAAACTGCACCCAAGTTTTATCAAATTGAGAACGAAAAACACAGTAGGAGGGATTATCTTACCAAATTCAGCTGCATCGACACGTAAATATAAATCTTGGCCTTGATCGCTAAGTTTCTCTACTCTCATACCAACCCCGTGGAAATTTTGGTTCAAAACCAAGTAAACAAGTGCACTTAAAGTCGTCAAAGTCAAAAAGGGTCACAATTACTGTTTGATCCACAGGTTCCATAGTTATCACATTGGTCTGTTGGTTCAGACCAGTACCGGTTCCATTGACTCTTTTGACTGTCCCACGTGAATGTTTGGAAGAAACCAGATTGCTGAACCGCTATCCTAGTAATGACAGACTTATCGAACATGTTATACGTAAGTGCTACATAGTTGTCATCTTCAACCAAAGAAACATTAAAAGTGGCCATATCTCGTTTCATATTAGGTATACCTGTTAATAATTCTCCGTTCCAATGTCCACCACGCCACCAAGGAAGATCATGGTTGTACATAAACAACTGAGGTTTGCCAATGGTGCTGAATTACAACGTGAATGTGCCTTTTCCAGGGTCATCATCTGTCTTCCATGATTGGAGAAACCAGCTTTGATTAGTTTTTCTATCAAAACCAACCTTTAGATATGGAAGCAAGGTATCTGTGGGATGATCAAAGCTTTCCCATATGACAGTTTTGGTCCTGTTTAGCATCACAACAAGGTTTCCTATATCCAATAGTTGAGCTATAACGTTGGTGCTATTTATCTGTGATTGTGGTAATGAAACATTGGTAGACCAAATGGGAGTGGTGCTATGGTTGTGGTGGAGTACTATATTTCCATTTGGGTTGATTGATAGAATTCCAGAAGTGTCATTGATTGGAGCATCTCTATTTGCAACCCAAACAACTGTTTGGAGTGGCAAATTGTTGTACCAGATTCCAACGTAGCGAGAGGTGGACTTTCCTGGAGTGAAGAATCCAAGAGCAAATGTTATAGATTTAGATATAAGAATTTCACCATCTCTTATGCGTGTATCAGAAGATATGGTATCAGAAGAACAGGAACAAAAAGAAAAGGCAAGAAAGAGTAGAATCAAATAATTAAGTAGCCAATTGTTAGTATTATGTAATAGTAACAACTTCTTGTGTTTATGATTTTGGGTTGTGACAAGGTAGAGATGAGTTTTAGCTGAGTCCATTCAGTTCCTCTTTATGAGAAGAAGAAAATAGAAATACTCCAACTGAAAAATTGTACTCTCCAATAACACATAGTTTGGGTGGCTGCTTTATTATATTTTCCACCCAATAAAACATGGACACTGACTAGGAAGTGAAGAGTATTCTATGTGAATACAGAATGACTTCTTTCCGTACATGCACCTGGCTAGGAATATATTTCAAAGCATTTTGACTTTAGAGACACGAGAGTCACATACGTAATTAGACTTAGAAATGCACTTGTTGTCCTGAAAATGTTTCACTTCAACCAATCAACTCGACATATCAATCTAGGACTTAAGCTATATTCTTAAGAAAAATAAAGTAAACGCACAGTTATTATGTATGGACTTAAAATGATAGAAGTAAAAGAAAAATAAAGGCACGAAGTACGCAAACATAGTCTGTGCCTGTGGTGGCAAAAACCGTCATAAATGTTTCTAGTTTCTTTTTTGTGTGTAATTTCCAGCGGCTTTTTGGTTCGTTGTGACAGCCAAAGGCCGCCAGAAATGTTTGCCCGATAGGTTTTTTATTTCAAATAGAACATTTTCCGAATCATTTTTTTTAACTTTTGATTAGATGTGCCTTTTGGCCTTCGGAAAAATGTTTTTTTATTAAAACACTCACTCCCTCATTGGATGAAATTAATGAGGATCCCACAATTTAGAAATGGATCAATGTAAAATGGTGGAATCTACATTGATATCACCTAATGAAAAAGTGAGTGTTAGAGATATTGTTAAAAAGAGGATGTTGTTAGCACTCCTCTATGCAGCAAACTCCTGAGATAAAGAATGGAATGATATTGCAGAACTAATAACATAACATTATCAGAAAAGTTTAACCATTACCCCTTTATTTACTAAATTTTTAAATGCTTGCCTTAAGCAGCCTTACCTATGTGGACAAATATTAAAGTCAAGTGCTTACAAAATTAATAGTGATATCCAAATTAATATCACCATAGCACCGACACTTTTGATTGAAGACTTGTTTAGTCTCTGACATGGCACATATTTTCTAATATCCAAGCAGCCACAATTACACAGTGATTATGTTTGTGATGTTTTGAGTTTGTTCAACATGGAGACTTGATTGGGATTACATATATGAAGATAAAGATAAAAATTACAATTTGATACATACAAAAAATATATTTATATTAAGCGACCTTTTGGATTTGTAATGAATCCATAACTTTTTCAATTAAATTTTACTCAAAAAAATTGAAAGCCAGGTAAATTGCTTTTCTATGTAAGCAAATATCACTACTAATCCTATCCTATGAATCACAAGTTCATTGACCCTGCCTTCCACTATCTACCATCTACCATTGTGACAGTAACATGGTTCACAGTGCAAGATTCATCTTGTTTACTTGAGGATGAATCAGTTTCCACAGGATTGCTTCCTAGGCAAAACCCAGGGTTTTTAGGCTGTGCTATTGTTGCTGTTTCACTGCTCAACATCAACACCACTGAAGACATCGTTGGCCTATCTTCTGCTCGCTCTTGTACACATAATAGTCCAACTTGTATGCATCTAAAAACCTCAGATGGTGAATATGAATTAGCAATGGAAGAGTCAATCAGTTCCAAAGCATTTCCTTCATTCCACAACTTCCAACTCTATAAAAAGGAAAAATCAATTATTTGTTAGCATGTAGGAGATGATATGATACTAAGTTAACAAATTTAAACCAATAAAGCAAGTCTTCCACATACATGACCAAGAAGATTTAATTCTTTGTTTGCGGAATAGAAACCTCGGTTCTTTTTTCCACTTATGATTTCCATCACGAGAACACCAAAACTAAAAACATCAGATTTTACTGAGAAGATTCCATCCATAGCATACTCTGGAGACATATAACCACTGCACGTAGCAAAATTGTTCATAAATTGTAAGATAATTAGATGGTTATTAAATTCGACTCTTTTGGAGTGGTAGAGTGCTTCTTAGGTACTTACTATGTTCCAACAACTCTAACTGTATTTGCCTCTGTCTGATCCGTGCCAAAAATTCTTGCCATCCCGAAGTCCGATATCTTTGGATTCATCTCTCCATCAAGTAGAATGTTGCTTGCCTTAAGATCTCTATGGATGATCCTAAATCTAGAATCTTGGTGAAGATAAAGAAGTCCTCTAGCTATTCCGCTTATAATGTTGAAGCGTGTTTGCCAATCTAGTGAAGATCTTTTAGCTTTGTCTGAATATCAACCATTTGTTTGGACATTCATCAAACCCAAGCATTTGAAAATAAAACATGAATATGTAATTGTTGAAATTAAAATAACTCACCAAATAAAATGGCATCAAGACTTCTATTTTCCATGTACTCATACACTAGCATTTTTTCATCCATCTGAAAGCTGCAACCAAGTAACCGAACAAGATTTCGATGTTGAAGCTTGACAATCAACCTGACCTCATTCTTGAATTCATCAACACCTTGGCCAGAATTTTTTGATAATCTCTTCACTGCAATTTCCTGACCTTCCAACAATCTACCCTGATGTAACCATAATTCATGTTACGTTTAATGGATGATATGAGAATATTAGGATTTATTATGGTGACAGTTACAAAAGCAAACTTACTTTGTAAACAATACCAAAACCTCCTTGTCCAAGTTTATTTTCTTCAGAAAAATTGTTAGTAGCCATTGTTATGGTATTAAAATCAAAGAATGGTAATTCTAGATCATCCATGTTCTTTTCACTTGTCTGTTCTCTATTACTTGTATACACCCCTTCAGTCATAAGCAAATCTTGACTTCTTTCCAATGAACCTGCTTTAAAGACAACAAGCAAAACATTTCATCATTCTACATATAGTTCATGCATGTACAACTGTACATTCATATATGTAACACATTAATTCCTTGTGCATTACCTCTTTTCTCCCTCTTCCCTTTCAATAGACACTGCAATTTTTTCTTCCTCCACAAGTAACATGTTCCTAATACAAAAAATATAATAGTTGCACCACCAACCATAATGCCTATAGCCTTAGCAATCTTGTGATCAGAACTTCCTCCTACCCCATCATCACCTGAGAGAAATAGTTTTTGTAGTTGAGAATAATATAGTTTTTTTTAATGAAACAATTTTATTTTTTTTAATAATGTAGAACATAGGCACATATATAAATTATTGCATACATAAAGGCATGCCAATTTAAAAAGAAACCAATAAGCTCAATAAGAAAAGGGTGATGTTAACCAGTGTCCTGCCCCCGGGGTACTGGTTAAGGAAGCTAAAAGAATAAATTGTAAGTAAAAAAAGATATTTTTAAGCTTTTAATACATTGATTACACAACTTTTGATGCAAATATTACTATATTTGCTCCCTTAACCGGTGGCCCAGAGGGACTGGTTAATATTTCCCATAATAAAAAGTGTTATCATTATTTTGATAAAGTACAATGCAACAATGGGTGTCATGTGCCAAAGTAGCAAATATGATTTTGCTCAAGAACTTAGAAGAGGTAACACCCACTTTAACTTTCACGTACTTGTAAAATCAGACCAGTTTATATAATTTAATCATATCTTTGTTAGAAATAATTAATTAGTCACTAAAAGGCTAATTAGAAAAAGGGGAGAATGATTTTGTTTGTATATGAAATTTAATGGATTCTCTCCCGTTGGAGAAGACATGCAACATTACCAAAGTAGATAAAAAAATTCTCCATTTGGGTCCCACCACAGAAGGTGGGAGGCACCATTTTAATCATCACATAGGGATCCATACCAATTTTGTCAAATTCAAACACAGGATCATACTTGTTTATGATATGATGTGACTTCAACAAAATTTCAGATCATGCATTTATAAAATAAAGTAAAGTAACAACAACTAGTCTCATTATTATTTAAACATATGAAACCGTGCATGTAATAAGCATTACAACTTTATAGAACTCCATTACTTAATTTTTAAAGGTAAACAAAGTGATTTCAGACAAAACAAAATGCAAAATCTTTCTTGTTAGAAACATGAAATATAGCAGATAAACATTAACATCATCACTGTATTATGCATTAATTGCGCCATGGCAAGTGTAAGGTGTAAAAAGTAAAGGAAATTTAGAGCCTTAGAAGTCAATAAGGTTGGCCTACAACCCACCAATTCGTGTGAAGACAATTTAATTTTGAAGGCCCATAACACCGTCCAGAATGAGAATTGTTTTTTTGACATTCATTGTTTCTTAAAAACACAAGAAAATGATCAAAAACACTCCAAATATAGTTAACTACCACTGACAACTAGAAAATCGACGATAGTTAACTACCGTTGTATTTTTTGTCATTTCTATGTATTTCTAAGAAACAATGAAGGTCAAAGAATCAAGTCTCCTCTTGCAATCCACGACAAAATGATCCTTATAATGGCCCCCACAGAACTTTATTAAAATTCTTATAATTTGATCCCAATAACTGACGCAACGAATCAAGACATGCAGTTTATGCACATGTTTTTTCCGTCAATAAACAGCTAGATATGCGAGTGTAGTTGCTTTCATGTTTCATACTCAACCTTATTTAACGTTTGGAAGGTTGTTCATCTAAGGTGGTGGTTCATGAGTGTTAAAAGTCACATCAGATCAGAGATTACTTGAAAATATGTTTATAAATGGGGTAATTCTTACCTCACAAACTTGTTGTGTGTTGTGTTAAACTCAACCACGATTTTTAAAATAGTATCAAAACTTCTATTATGATCTATTAGGAGGACAATCATCACCTTACAAGTCATTAACAATACTCCTTATTGAATAGATTTTAAAAAGAGGTGTAATAGACTTGAAGGACCATAAAACTTTAATATTTGACCAACAAATTAAAAAAAAAATTATTTTAAAGGACCTTAAAACTTGTTATGCATCCTTTTTAATCAACGAGAATTTTGGCTCTAACGTTTCATATTTTTTGGGGAAATTACGGTACAATATAGTTAACGGAGAATCTAACGAGTGTTTTTAAGATATTGATTACAATATTAAAGTAACATAATTATTACATTGACAAAATAACAACTTATAGTTTTAAGACTAAAGGTCCGTTTGTTACATGATTAAAATAAAAGTGATTTTGACATAAAATAATTTAGAGATTATATTTTAGAGATTTTTTGAAAAATCAGAATCTATTTTGCATTTGTTTATCGCGATAAAAAACATTTTTTTAAACAGATAATTTAGTTTGTTTTGATTCAGCTATATAAAAGCGATTTTTTGTTACAAAATTAGTTCAATCTTTTAAACCATATTTTCTCTCTCCTCTGAAAAAAAATCTATTTTTTTGAGAAGCTGCTCTTAACAGCTTCTCATTTGAAGCTGTGTTTAGATTTTTTTCAGATTCTGATTTTTTTAAAAAGTTATAACAAACAGATGCAAAACTCTTAAAAGTGATTATTTTTAAAAAATAAGTGATTTTTTTCTTAATAAAGCTATAACAAACGGGCTCTAAATTTCTTTTAATCAAATTCTTAAACAATATTTCTCTAGAACTCATAGTTAAATTGAATGTAACAAAAATTAAGAGTGTGAAACTGAAAAAATTATGAAGCAGTGGGACCCAAAACATTGAAGTGTTGAGTTGTTGTCATTCAGTTCTCACAGTTAAGCGTTGCGTTGGCTTTCTCTCTCACGTCTTATGGCAATACTCCAAAAGAAACCAACCGGCCATTAGGAACAAAACAATACCAAATTTCCAACTCATTATATTCCAAAAAACTAAAACTCATTTTTAGTAAATTTTCTGAAACTATTCATGTTGTAGTATTAAATAGTACTACTATTATTATCCAATGGCCATGATATATTTGTAAATTATTTCATTTCAGTTTTCTTTTGATTATAATCTTTTACTTCAATTGAACATTTCACCCCGGGTAGCACTTGAGTGACATTATGGTTGGTAATATTGTGACGTTAGCCAACCACAATGTCACAAGTGTCTTTCTTCTTTCTCTTTCACAATATTTTTTTGTTTCTTTGTACATGTGTGACATTGTGGTTGACCAATGTCACCAACAGGAGTGTCACCCAAATATTATCCCTAAAGTGACTCAATAAAATGTTTACTTTTTCCTCAAAACTTGTCATTTTATTTTATTTAGTGTGTTTGGTTTCAAGTATCACAAGAGTCAAAAATTGTTTCTATGCTGAAATTAAAGTTTGTAGTTTTTTACTATAAATGTGATTTCCTTTTAATAAAAAAAAAAAAGACTCCAAATGTGATTTTTTAAGCACAAGTTTTCTACTCAATTTACTTTTAAGTAAAATCAATTCATGCAAAATCATTTTCTTCGTCTGAAGAACAAAGACAAGACACTGATACAAATAACTCTTGTTTGTTTGCTACATAACAAATGAGTGTTGCTTAGTCCAGGTAAGACCAGTTCAACATGTTACAAAAGTAGGAATATTCTTTCCAGTGACTCAAAAGTTTGTGAACTAAAGTTTTTAATCAATATGAATTCTACAAACTTCTTAAATGAGTAGCATCTTCTCTATTAATCCAAAAATTAAGAACCATCCTCTCCAAGGGTCATGTTAAAATTTCCAATATAAAATTATAAATAAAAAAGAACAATATTTTTTATCAAATTCCATCAACCAAATGCATATAGTATGAAATAGAAAATCAAAACCAAAAACCAAACATTGATTTAAAAATACTAAATAAAGTAAAGAAGAAACAAACATACCTACATCAGAAGCTGCTAATCTGACAAAGAGATCTTGACCACCAGCAGGATAAACTCTAATATCAGTAAGTTCATCAAGCCACATAACACAACCAATTCCACCATCAACAATCTCAATATTAGCATAACCAGTACAAGAACAATTCCTTTTACACAAATCACCACACTCTACCAAACTCATACTCCTATTCACAAAAACACTACTTGTCTCTGGTAACTTCACATTCACCATATGCAAAAACTTATCACTCTCACAATCCAATTCATTGTTCCTCAAACATCCATCAGATCCATCTCTCAAATTCCATGCTTGATGATTTTTCGGTCGAAACCCTTTAATACAATTACAAACAGGTGAAGCATTTGTGTCGCATACACCAAATGGACCACACTCTTTGTAATTATCACATTGGTCTTTTGGTGCATACCAAAATTTTGTCCAAATATTTCTACTATTTATCCATGTTAGCCTTTGAAGTTCACCTAATGAATTCACACTAAGTCTTGAAAACAATGATTCTTTCGCAATAGAAAACGAATAGTAAACTTCATGTTCATTCTGAACAAAACTGAATTGAATTGAATCTGTGACAGGTTGCATCTCTGGTACACCACTGAATCTTTTACCATTCCATGGTCCACTTCTATAAACTCTTCTATTTTTGTTCCAAAGAAAAATTTCAGGAACACCATGATAATCCATCTTGAAAGATATATCACCAATGGAAGGGTCTTGATCTGTTTGCTTCCATGAATTAAGGTGTGTTTCTGTGTTCGTGTCGAAGTTCCAACCAAGTTTCATACCAGGTAACAAAGTATCTGTTGGAAAATCAAAACTTTGCCATAGAAACTTTGTTGGATCATTTTCATTTGGTTCTTCTGTTGTTACAACCAAATTTCCAGAATCTAAAAGCTGAAGAATTGGATTTTTGTTTAAGGTGGAATTTTTATTGGTTTGATTTGAAGACCAAATGGTTTTGTTGGATTCATTGATGATAATAAGGTTTCCTGTGTCGGTTAGTTTGAGAAAAGCAGTTGGATTTTGAAGTGGGGTGTTTCTGTTTGCAACCCAAACAACTGTTTTGTCATGGTCTATGTTGTAACGTATTCCTAAGTACCATGAAAAATTGTTGTAGGAAAAGAAACTGAGTTGGAAAATTCCTTGTGGAGAGAATAAGGTTTCGTTGATGCTAAGGAATTGAGTTGTTGTTAAGGTATTAGAAACAGAAGTTGAAGGAGTTGAGAAGAAAATGATTGAAGTGGAGAGACAAAAGAGAAAGAGTGTGGTGAAACTTCTCATGTTTGTTTGGAAAAAATAGGAAAAATAATAGTGAGGTCTTTTGTTAGTGGGAGTATATGTATGGACAAGGTTGTTTCTTCTCTCATGTTTATGACAATTTGTTCACTAACTTTGATATGGACTTAATGGACACTTTAAGAAAATACGGACTAATAGAAAGTTGACTCAGCTACTTATTTCTGTGTTGATTTTATTGAGGGGGAGATATTTTAAGGGCATTTATTAAGAAATTTAAAAGAAAAAAATTAATGTTGGAAAGAGGACTTTTCATACTTCCTCCGTTCACATACTTGTCGCTTTTGAAAAATAATTTTGTTTTAAATAATTTATTACTTTCAAGTTTCAATGCAACATTAATTATTGATTTGTCAATAATACCCTTATATATTTATTGTAAAGAGAGAGATAATAAAATGAAATAATAAATTGTTAAGGGTATTATAGAAAAAACACACAAAATTTCATTAAAAATAATAAAATTTATTTGATTTCATGGTATGTGTAAATTCCTCAAAAGCAACAAGTATCGTGAAACAAATGGAGTACTTTTGAAAATTTGATTATACATCTTCCAATGAAATATTGCTAAATTTAATTCTTTAACAATCTTTTATTTATGGGTCTTGCTAACCATGGTTAAGGAAGCCAAAAATAGCATGTTTGCATTGGTTTCAACAACATTTTGACTTTTAAAAAGTTAAATTTATCACTTTTCACCATTTTCCAATACTATATTTCTATTTTTATCCTCTTATCCAATGCCCCAAGGGCAATGGTAGCATTCTCCTTTATTTATTACTTCTTTCATCTCTAATTATAAGACTTTTTCTAAAAAAAATTGTAGGCCATGGAGCATTTCTTAGGAAAACTACAACTTTCACTTGGATGGCGAGTTTGGCATGGTTGATCAAGGTGGAGTTCAGTATGACCTGGATTGCTTGAATGATGAAGTTCAGTTATGAAACACTTGATTAGAGAAGCTAAGATATGCATGACATGAAAGATCAAGTTGAGTTAGACATTACTTGATTGGGAGTTGAGTTTGGCATAACCTAAATGGTCAAGTTGAACTAGGCATGAGCTGCATCGTGGAGTTAAGAGAAACATGAGCTTTGAATAGTCAAGTTGAGCAAGGCATGACTTGAACAGTCAAGTTAATGTTGACTTTGACTTTACTAATCAAACTAAAATATTAGGGGAGTCGCGTAGTATGAGTGTTCATACTAGTCTAGTATGAAACATTAAGATTGAAGTTGTGAACTTTTTTCTCTCAAGGAATCGAAATTGTGAGTATTGACCAATTTTAGATTCTAAAATTACGAAATGGCAAGTTCCTCTTTTAAAGTGAACCATGTCGGTCAAAATGTTTCTTCCATCAAGTAGTTTGTAGCTTGTCTGCGTTAAAGACGAGTGATTTGGAGCATTTTTACAATTTTTACATCACAAATGTGAGTTTGGGAAGCATTTTGCCTTTGAGTAATTTAAATTTGAAAGGTTTTGTCTGAATTTTTAAAACTTACGTAGTGCATGAGGTATAGATTAGGAATCAGACCACCACCTATTAGAAGAAGGATGTAATTGGTATTTCATTGTTATGACTATTATCAAAATCAACAAGTGTGCTTTACATCATCCGAACCAAGTCATATGACCATAACAAAAATACAAGATTAATCATAACCTAAATTCATCATCACAAAAAAGTTTAAGATCATTGCAAAACAAGCTTCAACAACTATTTAGATCCTAAGGTGGTAGTTATGAGTTCGAATGAAATAAAGGAATTTTAGTTTTCGTGCCATTGATATCGTTGGTCCATAATATGGAAATGGAACACTTAAGAAGAGGTGCTATTGGGCATCTGAAAGATGTTAGTTCTATGTGATTTGTAATTGAAACTTAAAAGAGGTTATGTTGGCCCTTTCAAAGGTTGTTGGCCTAATTCTAAATTCATACCATATTGCCCGCAAAAGTTTTAAAAAAATTAGGCAAAATGCTTTCTTATTTAAAGGAATTACGTACTTACAAATTTGTAGTCAAAATGCTCTCTAAAGTTTCAGTTTAATACTTAATAACACAACGCTCTCTAAGAATTACTAAACTCGTGACGCAAAAAATGTAAAGATACTCATGATGTGTCATCAACATTGACATACTACATTATCATTAAATATATGCTTTGTAATATTTTTTAGAGGTATGCTCTATAACATTCCTTATAGGGATGTTGGTAAATATAACAATTTTTACCGGCATACAAATATATTGCACAGTAAATATATATGTAAGATATTTTTTTTGTATCAAACCACTTAATTTCAGAACTCTGTTTTATTCGCTAAATTCAAAACTAGATGAAATACGATTACGTCATAACAAATAGTAATAACAACTCTCTGCCTCGTTAATTTGTTATTCACCTCTTCAACCTTTCAACTCTTTCTTAGAAAATGCTTGCTTGGATGGCATGTTCTCGACCAAAAAAAATGCATGTTTTTAAGTCTGGTGGATAGTAAATACACGTTTTCCAATGTTGCATGGTTTGGAAAACGCTCCTATAGTTTGAAATTCGGTGATCCTTCACTTTTGGCATTGCATTTGAAATAATCTTTCACATTAAAGTATTGTATAAATCAGATGAATGTGAATCAACTTTTCAATAACACTTGAAATGTAGTAAACTGCAAAAACAATCTAACTTGAAACCTAAATAATTAAAATGTGAATAATTTTTTCACATGTTATCAAATCAAATAAGTTAATCCTACACTAATTTTGTACCTGAGTTAGTGAAATTACTTACCCCACACCGTGATTGAGAAATTGAGTTTGTGTGCGTAAAAATAGTGATGTGAGAATGTCTGAAATCTTCACTTTCTCTTACAACTACAAGCAACTTATTGTGTCATTCACTTGTACCGGTTTGGATCAACATGGCACAGAGGAAGAGGAAACAACGTAATTTTCATTGACACAGTCTTTTTTTTTTCTCGTTTTCAATTTTTTTCCAATAAAAAAAATCAACATTAATAATTTTTTGACATGTTTTATTTATTTGTTTGCTTACACAACTTCATTCACCCTACAAATTGAAAAGTTTGTTTGTCAATTCCCTTCTTTTTGTCGATTGTATTTTATTTACAGTCCATTGGTTTTTCGTTGTTTCTATTTAAGCGAGTCGCTAAAGAGTGATATTGGGTGTGCAATTTATACACGGAACAACAATTTAACATTAATCGACTAGTTAAAGTTAGTTTATTTATATCTTATAAATAAAAACAAGAATGATTGTATTATAAAAATCATAGAAGAGACAATTGTTTGTTGCTAGATAATGACATGAAATAAGAGTTTTTTTAATATCTTTAATATAAAAAGTGAACAAATTATAATGCAATAATTATAAGTTTTCTCTAAATGGATCACTAACATTGTTTTCTTACACTGTTATTTATATGGGAATTTCTATGGTACACCCGCAAATTACGGTGTACCGGTACTCTGGCTTACAATTTTTATAAATTAACTATTATTTTTATGAATAAAATAGGTATTTGTTGACATATATATTTTAAAAAATATCATTTTATAAGAAAAAACATCATTTCATTTTTTATAAAAATCATACTAAATTTTTTTACATTTTATTGTAAAAAATAATCAAAATTCTCTATTATGAGTAATAAGAATTTAGAAAAATCAAATTTTATTGCGTGGACGTTTTTGGTAAATAAGATTTAGTTATAATAATTATAGGTGATAGAAAATAATTTTTTCCTACAAAAAATAACTCATTTAACTATTAATTTAAGAATTTGGTGTACCAATACACTCAAATTGTTGGGTGTACCATAGAATTTGCCTATTTATATTTTACAAGCGAAAAAACGGACACCAACATGACTATGTATCCGCTTTTCTACTAAAGTCAATTGTATATATAAAAAGAGTATCCTTAAAAAAAGAAAAACTCAAAAGTAATCAAAGAAAAAAGTTTGATCATATTATAAGCCGTAATTTTTTGTTGGTAATATAACCCATAATTTATCAAAGGCTCAATTGCACTTTTCCCCCTATCTTTTGCTAATTTTGTGTTTTGTTCAAAATCATCATTTAAAAAAGGGGGAAAGGGGCAAAAGATGGGGTGCAAAATCGCTAAAAAAACGAAGAGGGGGTGTAAAATTGCACAATTGGCAAAAAGATAGGGGTAAAAGTGCAATTAAACACAAGAAGCTCCATCTAACCAGAAAGGGGGCAAAAAGATGGGGTGCAAAATCGTACAATTAGCAAAAGATTGGGGGAAAAGTGCAATTAAGCCTTTATCAAATAAACTATTAATATATGCCTACAATATGGGTTTAAATCGGGTTTTGAAAGTGGGAGGTGGGATTTGACCCCTCAAATTAGTCGGTCATTTGGTCGGATATTGAGTTTTCAAAATAAAACAACTAAAATATAAAATAAATAAATCCTAGCTATCTAAGTTGAAAAATTATTGATGACAATCTATCATATAATATTTTTAGAGTCTTTTTATTTAAGTTTTTACTCTATTTCTATTAGTTTAGTATTTATTTTTAGATTCATTTTAAATAAATGGTCGTTTTTTATTTATAATGTAAGTAGTTTATTATTTAAATAAGTTAGCAGCACAAGACTATAAAAGAAAAGAAAGCAAAAACATGCAACACTAGGCTCTAAATTGATAAAAGGAATTAGACTTTTGACCTAAGGTTTTTGACCCAATGCAATTGGAAAGGGTTCAGGAAATTACAACAAAAGGACACGTTGCGAGATATCACGTTTCGGAAGAAAAATATCATATATATATGATTGGTTTTGAAAGGAAAAAGTGTAGAACTATATAACATTAACACTATTACAAAAGAATACACACGCATATGTGTTAGTTCCTTATGGTTTGTTTCGAGAAACATGTATTTCTCGTTGAAGAACCTCCGATTCCGATCACTGTCGTCAAAACTTTCGTTTCATGTTCACGCCATCATCATTGGTGTTTCCTTTCGTTATCATGGTTTTTTTTACTATGTTTACTTTCTTTACTATGTTGTTTATTCATTTGATTATGTGTAGTTAATTTTCTTTGATAAGGTCTTGGATGATTTTAATTTTAGCGGTTTGGACCATATGATTATATAAACTCTTTTCAATACAATTATAAACCTAGTTTTATTTATATTTGCTTGAGTGTATTGCCTTTTATATGTTTATGAATGACTACTAACCCTAATTTTTTAAATATATGAATGGAATTTAAATGTCTACTAGCCATAGCTTTTAAATTTGACCTAGGAAATTTGATTAACTCAACAGATTAAGGTAGAGATAGATAATTGTTGAGTTATGACATTTAAATTAATGTTCGTATCAAACCTTCAACAATTACGGTTACAGACTCACCTAAGAGATTAGAGTGTTGTAGCTTTAGAAGAGAGTTCTGAGTAAAAGGTTGATAAAAACTATTTTGTTAATTAGTTGTGAAATTAGGAGAATAATTATAGAGACTATGTGCAATTACCAAACGGTGAGAATTAATTGATTCGAAAGACTTGATCACTTTATCTCAGTTATTTTTCAAAACAATTTTTTTTTCAATTAAACTCAAAATATGATCTATATACCCCTATTTATTAAATCCTTATTATAATTAAATTGTCGCGTTGAGATGGAGACAATCCCTATGAAAACAAACTTATAAAATTATCTATAATATTAGTGATTGTATTATATGTATAATATTTATTGAAAATCCATAAAACTCAAAAGCAAAAAAAGAAAAAAGATTGTCACCGGTAATTTTTTTGTTGGTGATATAACCATAATCTATCAAATAAACTATTAATATATACCTAACATATGGGTTTAAATCGGGCTTCAAAAGTGGACGATGGAATTTGACTCCTCAGATTAGTCGGTAATTTGGCCGGATATCTAGTTTTTGAAATAAAATATAAAATAAATAAATCTTAACTGAAAAATTATCAAGAGTACATGTTTATAATGAAAGTAATGAGCACATGTAGGCAAACAAAATTAGTTATGTATAATTATATGATATTGATTAAAATAAATAATTTAATCAAATAATCATATAAAATTTTGTCTATCAATTAAATATTTAAAAAATGAATTGTTTATTAATTTAATATTAAAAAAATTAATTGTTTATTAAATTTGACAAAATCTATGATAAATTAAATATAATTTAAAATGAAATTTAATGAAGGAGAAAACTGAGAAACAGATAAATAGTTTGAAATATGACAAAACTCATGTGAATTTCTTTATGTGTTTTTCGTGTGATTCTTAGCTAAAAATACAATTTTCATGAGTACTTTATTTAGGAACCATATGAAAATTATCTCATCACCAAAATAAAAATGAAAATCACCTAAGAAAATGCACCTAAGTTTTTTGCTAGAATTAAAATAAGGATAAAACTTATGTCCATTTCTATAAACGCTTTTTGTGTGATACTTCACATAAAATACTCATAACTACCTATGATTTCTCTAATCTACAATTGTCTCAAAGTTTGTTATAATCATTAAAATGTTAGCAATACATGTAAGAAATGGGCGTAAGTTTTGTCCTTAAAATAAAGGATTTTTTTAATGATAAATGTTAGCAATTAGTTGTTAAAAGAACCCAAAGTATATAAATAAATAAAAAGATTAACGGAATACAATAATAGACTTATGAAGGAAAAAGATAATAGTAATAGTAGCAATAGTTAGAGATGACAAAAAAAAATTATATGTATGATATCCGCGGATAAAATCCACCATTAACACAAAGTGAATAGTTTAACGAGTACACATAAACAAAATAAATTAAGAGATACATATAATGATATCCCTACACGCAATGTATAATGATAGTTAGATGTGTAATTTGTGTACATACGTTTATACTACGTAAAAATATCAATTGTTTAATTAAAAATATTGGTAATGTGCTAGTATAGTACATGTCCATAATAAACAAATTATAAAATTATAAAATATTTTTAAAAAAAAGTAAAAAAAATTAAACTTATTGAATCAAATTATTTTGTAGTTAAAATTTGAATCTAAATATGTTGTTAAAAGTTTTTCCTTTGAAAGGAAATTTATTGCTAAAAGATAAAAAGTGATAACCAATTAAAATCTATTTACAAAATTAGAATATAAAGATACTATGTTGAAATTTGCAATTGAGATATTTTTGATAGATAATAAAAAAAAAGTTAATTTTGCAAAGATAAAAAATTATGGAAATTAACATGGAAGTGGCCACATGCATAAAAACAATATATAATTTTTAAATTTGAATTAATATTAAATTAATAAGTTGAAAAAAGATGTTAGATTAAAATTAGAAATTTGAAGAAAAAAAATTGGTTAGATATAAACAAAATTTATGTGTATTTTTTTATTTAAAAAAAAAGTATGCAACATCAAGTTATTATACGCATTTTTAGATTTTCTTTTTCCATCCATTGTGATCATAACCAACTCATTAGATTAGTCTAGGAAGTTGCTCGAAAAGACTTTACAGTTCACATCAAACTAAAATATTACGGGTCACGTGGTATGAGTGTTCATACTAGTCCAGTATGTAACTTATAAAGAATGTCTCTGTGAGCATAACTCAGTTGGCATGGACATGCATTGTTATATGTAGAGGCCGGGGTTCGAACCCCGGACACCCCACTTATTCACCTTGAAAAAGGTGAATTCTATCCACTAGACTACTTCACAAAAAAAAGAAGAGTAAGATTCAAGATTTTGAGCATTAACTAGTTTTAGATTCTATAATTACAAAATAGCAAGTTTCTCTTTTAAAGTGAATCATGCAAGTCAAAATGCTCCATCGATCAAGTAGTATGTGGCTTGTCTACGTTAAAGACAAGACAATATTAGAAATCAATTAAACAGTTAAATGAAATATTTAGATGGTAATATCAAATTAATACATGTATTTTGAGAGCTTTTCCATCCATTGTGATCCTAACCGACTTGATAGATTTGTCTCTGCAATTGCACTCAAGGAATTTTCATTTCATATCAAACTAAAATATTAGGGGTCACATGGTATGAATGTTCATACTAGTCCAATATGTAACTTATAAAGAATAAGAATAAGATTCGAAATTGTGACCATTGACCGATATTAGATTTTAAAATTACGAAATACCAAGTTCCTCTTTTAAAGTGAATTATACCAGTCAAAATGCTTCTTCTATCAAGTAGTTTGTGACTTGTCTAGGTTAAGGACAGGTAATTTGGAGTATTTTTACGATTTTTACATCACAAATGTGTAATTTTAGGGAGCATTTTGCCTTTAAGTAATTTTAATTGGAGATATTTTGTCTAAGTTTTTAAAACTTTAGTAGTGAATGAGGTATAGATTTGGAATCAGACCACCACCTATTAGAGGAAGGATGTAATAAAGTAGGGAGACCAAAGCTCAAGAAAAATCAAAATTGGGGACCAAAAAATTGGGTTTTAAGATAGGGGATCAAAACTATTTTTATTTTTTAAAAATAGATGGATCAAAAGTGCATTTAAGTCTTTTATTTTTCATTTTCTAAAGCATGCATTTGTTTTAACTTGCTAATAAGAACATGTGAGAATGACATGACAACAAAACTCATACCCGCGTGTACCCGCCCGAACCGACTTGATAGGTTTTCCCTACTTTGACTGGGTTTGAGTATGGGTTTGGGTTTTCCCTGATTTCAAAACACGGGTATGAGACAGGTAACCGAGATATAGGTACCCAACCCGAACCTACACTCAAACCCGTCCTAAATGTAGAAAATCAATTTATTACCCCTTTTATATAAATAGAAATCAAAATCATAAATCATTTCACTTACACAGTTAGAGTCTCAATTTTTGAGATGACACTCAGTTATCATAGTTAACTCTTATCTCCTTCCATATCTAACACTATCGGCCTCTCTCTTCTCCATCACCATAGCCATCAATCGCCATCATCACTATCATGGATAATGCATTACAACATTGCGCTCGGGGATGAAAAATATTTTTATTTTTATTAAAAAAAAAATTCATTGCGGAGATGAGGATAGGATGGGTATACCCGAAGCCGTCGGGGACCAAGATCAGATTCGATTTCTCATTCCCGTTGGGTATGGGTAAGATAACGGGTAAGTATATGAGATTAGGGTATGGAGGCAGGGAAGGTAAAACATGTCCCCACCCCGCCCCATTACCATGCCTACGTGAGATTGTTAAAATCAATTTTGTTATGGAGGGAAGATGAAATGCCAGTTAAAGGTAATGCGAAAAAAAATAAGATTTTTGCTATTCTATTGTTTCACAAAATTGCACAGAATTGTTTACTTTCTACCAAAAAAATACACAATTGTTTACTTATGGAGTTTAGCATTTCCTCGTTAAAAACTAAAATTAAACAAATTTTAGAAAATGAAAAATAAAAATATTTTTACCCGATGAACTAGACATGAATTAATATAATAAAACCTATCAGATAACGACGGTAATTTTTTTTAAAAAAAACGGATAACTACGGTAACTTTGTTGAGAGCTATTAATCCAAACACTTAAACATGCTGTTTCTACTCAACTAATCCAAACTTCTAAAGTTGCCTTTTTTTTACTCAAAAATGATAACTATTAACTTAATCCAAAAGTAAATGGCTAAACACAAAAAGAACCTTACATTTTGAATAAATTTAAATTTAAAAATGGATAAAGATCAATTTTAAAATTTATGTATATCACTTTATCGTTTAGTTTTTTAGATTTGTCAAAAAATATGACTATATAAACACACTAGAAGAGAGTAAACGACACATTCATTGAAAGCTAGAGTAAAAACAACAAAATGAGCAAATCATCCCTTTTGTTAGTTTCAACCATTTTCATAGCCATATTAACCTCGTACTGTTGCAACTCATTTCCACTCTCAACTCAAAAGAGATGGATCATAGATGATGCAACAGGAGAAAGAATGAAACTAACTTGTGCACATTGGGTTGGACATGCAACGCCAATGCTTGTTGAAGGTCTTGACAAATTGCCTATACAAGACATAGCTAATCAAATTGCTAAGTCAGGTTTCAACTGTGTCCGTTTGTCTTATGCTACTTACATGTTCACACGACATGCAAATGATACAATTCGAGATACACTTTATAGTCTCGATATACCTAAGGATGTCGTATCGGCTATTGAGAAACATAACCCTTTAATGTTGAACATGACACATGTTCAAGCTTATGAAGCTGCCATTGATGCTCTTGGAGAAAAAGGTGTTATGGTGCTTATTGATAATCATGTTAGTATGCCAGATTGGTGTTGTGATAATAATGATCAGAATGGATTCTTTGGTGATAGGCATTTTCATCCTGATGAATGGCTTCAAGGTTTGGCTTTTATAGCTAAGCACTTCAAGGGAAAACCCAATGTAAGTAATCACAAAACCATGATCAAGTTCACTTTTTTTTTTCTTTTCGATATGATGTTTTCTGTTTAATTATTATGCTAGTCTATGTAATTTTTGAAAATTTACAATACAAATATTTTTTTTTTTATAATCTAAACTTTCTTATGTCTTTCCATCACACAAAAATTAAGGGTGGAGGGGCAATTATTAAAGAATTAATATTAATAAACAATGAAGAAAGAGAGACAGAGACTATGAAGAGAGATTAGAAGAGGATAGAAGTCTGTGAACTTCTCTTAGACAGTAAGAATTTATTTAAAATTTTAGATACTTTTCAGAAATTATATATGAATTTTAAAATATTTTAACAAATACCTTGAACAATTAAGTTAATTTTAAGAAATTATGTAAAGCTTAATGGATATACATATGAACTTGTAAAAAAAGGGATATGCATTATGGTGTATGGTCATTCCAATCATATCTAAATATTGTCCCTCATAATACTTCCTGGAATATCTCAACAAACATATTTGTCTATGTGAAAAAACTTTTTAAAAAAAATGGATATGCACTGTGGTCATTCCAACCATATCTTTTTTTTTTTTGGTAGAAATTTTCAGCCATATCTAAATATTGTGTCACATAGTATTACTTTCTAAAATGTCTCAACAAACACACATATGTCTCGTCTGTGTGAAAGAACTTGTAAAAGAAAAGAAATGGATATACACAATATTACTTCCTAAAACATCTCAACAAACATACATCGTTCTCTGCGATAAAATATGATTAGATGATGATGTAAAATAGTGCATATGTATCTTAAACTCTGTCCATTAAATTCTTAACATTATATTTCGCAGTTGAATAGATTGATATATTTAAGCCTAAAATAAGTTCTTATACTTCTTTAATAAAAAAAAATAGTTATAATTATTATTTTTTGTTTTAGCAATGGTTGTACTTTTTCGACAAGTAATGGTTATATTTTAACAATAGTGTGAAGGAACTTTTTTTAATTTTTTTTCTTTTGCATTGACGCATCTTGTTTATTCTTTTCTTGCTGTTATATGTTGTTATCTATAGGTGATAGCCATGGACTTGAGAAATGAGCTAAGAGGTGGACGTCAAAATTTGCCCGATTGGTACAAGTACGTAACCCAAGGAGCAAGCACAATTCACAAACACAACCCAGATTTATTAATCGTTATTTCAGGGCTAAACTTTGACAATGACCTTTCCTTCTTGAAGAAAAAGACCCTTGATCTAAACTTCACCAATAAATTAGTGTACGAGGCACACATTTATTCCTTCTCAGGAAACCAAGATAGGTGGAATTTGCAACCAATGAATTGGGTTTGTGCCTCTGTCATTGAAAATTTAAAGGACCAAGCTGGTTTTCTCATTAGTGGTAGCAATCCAGTACCTTTATTCATAAGTGAATTTGGATATGACATGACTGGTGGCAATGCCGTGGACAACAAATTCATGCCATGCTTTGTGTCTTATGCTGTCTCTGTTGACTTGGATTGGAGCTTGTGGTCTTTTGGTGGAAGCTACTATTTTAGAGAAGGCAGTGTTGGGGCTGGTGAGACATATGCTGTAATGGACTATGATTGGAAAAATTACAGGGACCCAAAATTCCCTCAGAAATTTCAGCTTCTCCAAAAGAAAGTTCAAGGTACATATGATATGATATATAAATACATACATACTTCATATATTATCACATTCACATAAAAATGTGCACAAAAAACAATACATTATATGCACAACTTATTATCATTGTGTCATAGAGTTGTTTGAGTGATCGGCTAAATTATGTGTTTACCAAAATAATCTTAAAACAGCTTTTTCAAATGCACTCAGAGTTTATGCCTAAAATGTGTGTTTATGTGATTTACTTATGCAGATCCAACTTCAAACCTCTCAAAGTCTCATATAATGTTCCATCCATTGACCGGTAAGTGTGCTCACGTGAATGAGAGTAACAATGAACTTGTATTGGGAGATTGCAAGAGTCATAGCGAATGGAGTTTTGAGGGAGATGGTTCTCCAATAAGGTTGATGGACTCTGCTATGTGTCTAAAGGCAGGGGGTGAAGGGCTTCCAGCAACCCTCTCAGAACATTGCTTGTCGCCGCAAAGTTCCTGGAAATCTGTTTCAAAGACTGGTCTTCACTTGGCCACCTCTCATGGGAACGGAACCCTTTTGTGCTTGGAAATGGATTCAGATTCCTCCAAGATAGTGACCAGAAAATGCATCTGCATAGATGATAATGATTCTTCATGTTTGGACAACCCCCAAAGCCAGTGGTTCCAACTTATTTCAACCAATGTTTAGTTAGGAATTAGGATCTTGCAAATTACATTTGGTAGGAATCTAGAGTGTGTTGGTTGCACTACTACCTAGTCCCTTCAGATTTTCATATTTTTTTCAGTCGTAGTAACTAGTAAGGTCATTTAGGTACTACTCTTTTCAGTGGTAGTAACTAGTAAGGTCATTTAGGTAATAATGTCATTGTCTACTCTACTCTATTAGTAAGGTCACTTAGGTAATAATGTCGTTGTCTACTCTACTCTATTGCACCAAAATCATGCTATATTAGTTGAAAGTTAATATAAATAAATGCTTTGAAAATATCTACTCTATTTGTAAGGTCATTTAGGTAATAATGTCGTTGTCTACTCTACTCTATTTGTGTTCAATTATTATTTTCAATAATTTGAGTGTCATGCTTTTCTTGAATTAAAACATTTTGACCCAACAATAATCGAACAAATTTTCTGTTTACTTGCCAGCGAGTTAATATTCACTATACTGTCTTTACATACAAGATGGAGAAACGTTTACAGTCAATGTTTATGGAATTCATAAAGTGGAATTTGAATCAATATCTGTGTTGCTTATATCTTAGGATTGAAAGGAATGATAATTAAAAAATGAAAACTTGCTTTACTTACAAATAGGTCTTCAATATCTTCAACCTCAAACCAACATAAACCGATACCTTAGTAATCAAGAAAATCATTCTTTTGAGGCAGTAAACTCGATATACTTCCTTGACCCCAGCCTTTTTCTACACGCTTCAGAGTTTTCAATGCGATATTACTGTCAACATCCCTGTGAACAGGAAACATTTTGTCACAAAAAAAAAAAAAACAGTAACAGGAAACATATCATTAGGAAATATTGAAGAATGAGCAGCATAAAGGAATGGATTACAATAATTAAAAAGCCATAGACGCAGAACTCATGACAATCAAAATTTCCTAGATAATATCCGGATCCATGTTTATATTTAATATAACTTACATATTCGAAATGGAAGAAAATAATAATACGAGATAACTTTAAATGTCACACCATAAAGCAACTCTTTCAAAGATGAAGACAATTCAAACAATAGTAAGCATATATGTTTATGTGAGATTGTCAACCCTGTTGAGTTGTAAACTGTCAAACAAATGCTGGTAAAGCAATGAATGCACACATTTTATCACATGTTAGTCTTCAACTCATCCAAACATGACTTTATGAGACAAAAGTTCAACACATATCATGTTTAGGGTGACTAATAGTCGCATTTAGAAATTAATGATGCGGATTTCGGAAACAGTAACCATGAACAAAGAAATGAACTGCGTAAATAATTAATCCAAGAGAACCCAAACTATCTAGTTAAAAACATCTTTTTATAAAAGAACAGAACCCAAAAGTGGAATGAAAAGACTATCTTCACTACCATATGGTCATACCTGTTAATTATATCCTGCCAATCACTTCCACCATCCTTGTGTAATTTTCGATGAAAGATGGAGTTTCCATTTCGGTAAGTCCTATCAGAAGTTTTATCTTCTAAAGCCAATTCCATTATCCTTGCTAGTTCATCAGCTTGCTGTTTGTTTCCCCTTTTACTTAAGCCATTAATCACAGGTATGAACGATGAATGGTCGAAGCAATATCCCTTATCAATCAATTTCTGAAGAAGGCCGTGAGCGTCGTCTAACCTTCCATCCTTGCAAAGTTTGTCAATCAAATCTTCATACATGAAATTCTTTGATAAGAGAGATCTTTCTAACGAAGCTTCAAATAGCTCTTTTGCATCAGATAGTTTCCCCCCAGCAAGTAATTCATTGAACATCAAACTGTACAAGGCTTCTTTGTGGCCACATACACTCAGAGCTACATCAAAAAGTTCACATGCTAATTTAAAATCTCCAGACTTGCAGAATGCTTTAATCAATATTTTGAAGGAAGATACATTGGGAGAGACTACTCCCTTATCCAACATTTCATGTAAAAGAGAAGTGGCATCCTTTGTTTTTCCTCCTTCGCAAAGACAATGGATCATATTATTGTAAGTGCAAATATCTGGATGTATTCCTCTTTCTCTCATCTCATCCATCAATCCGTACATTTCAAATATTTGCCCTTTACTTCCTAACCCCAAGATCAATGAATTATAAGTTTGAAGAGTTTTGCTGCAACCATTTCTCTCCATGTCTTTCAACACACGTAAAGCCGATGATATCTTCCCTTGTTTGCAGAAATTCAATACAAACGTATCATAGGTCACAGAATCAGGGTGCAAGTTTTTCGCCATCATCTCAATAAATTTCTTTTTGGCTTCCTCTAGATTCCCAACCTTGCAAAGTCCATTAATTAAGGTTGTATAAGTGATCACATCAGGCACATTGGTCGATACATTATGGATTGAATTAACTAGGCCAGCAACTGGGTTTTCTTTACCAAGGGAATTTGTTCCATCAGTCCACATCTCACTTACAACTTCACTTGCTTTCTCCAATTCTCCGTTTCTACACAGACCATTGACCACGATATTACAGGTCACGGTATCTAACTGATAACTCTTTTCGTTCATCTTTTGCAGCATTTCCTCAGCCTCTGACTTCCTTCCCTCTTTCCACAGGCTATTCAGCAACGTATTGCATGTATAAGTATTTGGATGACAATCTTTCCTAATCATTTCATTAAGAACAGCTTTGGCTTCAAAAACCTTCCCTTTGCTACAATATCCATGTAGTAGAGTAGTATAAGTAACAGTATCCGGGTAAACACCATTACTCACCATCAAATCCATCAACCTTCTAGCATCCAACATCATATGGTTCCTACACAGCCCATCCATCACAATATTATACGAGTAAATATTCGGTTCAATACCATTCTCCACCATTTCATCAAGAACCAATCGACCCTCCAACAACTTCCCATTTCTAAGCAAACCCAACAACCATGTATTATAACTCTCCAAACTAACAAAATTCCCACCTTTCTTCATAGTCTCAACCAAAGACCTAGCTTCCTCCATCATCCCTTCCTGACAAAATCCCTTAAGCATCAAATTAAAAGTAACAACATTCGGCTTAGGAAGTCCCAATTCTCCATCCATCTGCATATCCCTAAAAATCCTTGACGCCTCAAAAACCTTCCCCGCTCTACAAAGCGCAGATATTCTCGAATTAAACGTAACAACATCAGGTAACAAACCCTTTTCCGTCATCCTCTCAACCAATTTCTCCGCCTCGTCATTCATATCCTGTTTACAAAAACTCGACACAAGAGTATTATACACAACCCTATTAACATTCCCTCCCATCTTCCCATCAACAAACTCCATTGCCTGTTTAGTTCTCCCAGCTCGACAAAACCCACGAACAAGTATCCCAACAGTGAACTCATTAGGCTGACAACCCTTTTCAGGCATTTTATCAAACAGTTCACGTGCATGATCAAGCGCGTTGGATTCACATAACGACTGAATCAAAAGATTAAAAGTATATGTTTCCGGGTTAACACCGGTTTGAATCATGTCAGTGTACAACGAAGTAACGTAATGTGGACGATTCTGTTGGAGGCTGGAACGGAGGAGGAGGTGGTAGAGTTGAAGAGGAAGAGGGGTTGATGGGAAATAAGTTCTGAGGGATTTGAAATGGGAAAAAGCGAAATCGAGATGGTGGGGTGATTGGGATAAGATATTGAGAATTGAAATGTGGGAATGGTGTGATGTGGTGAGTTGAAGAAGATGGTTGATTTCGTTGTTCATGTTGTGGCGGAGAAGGATGCGTGTGATGGTGGGAATGAGGTTCTGGTGATGGGAAGAGGAAGAGGAAGAGGAAGAGGAAGAGGGAGATGAAGAGAGGATTCGTTTGAAGAGATGCCATGCCAGTTTTGGGTTGTTTGTGTTTCGGTGAATGGATTTTATTAGTTTTCTTGTTGTTTCTTCCATGTTTTGGAGGTTCTTTGGTTTTGAGATTTGAAGTACTCCTATTAGCTTTAATTGAACATGTCACATTGAAGGTTTCAACTATTTAGCGCCTAATTTGTTTGTGCAAATGTTTGTTTTTGGCGGTGTGTTGTGTGCACTGTGCATTGTAAACAAACGTGTGGTCATTTATGTTTGTCAGAATGTGACTGATGATGCAATAGGCAGACTTGAACCACTGCTCCTTCGTGTGGTGAGGTGGTATATAGTATATTTCATCTATTTTATTATTATTATTTAATTTTAATTATACCATTATTAACACGGACCGATCCAGAAATTCCAATTTGTAGAGTCAAGGTCATTTATTATAAATTATGATTTTGTTGAAAATTTTATTATAAATTATATTTAGACAAAACATATATAGAGAGTACACGTATAATCGTTTAAATGATGTAACAAAAAAATAATCGTTTAAATGATGACACCTTTATAATTAAGCCAAAAAATTTGTAGCATTATTTTTCAAAATTGAAGATACCTTAATATTTAAAAAATATAGCTTCTTTTCAAGTGTATGTGACTAAACAATTATTAAAAATTTATCTTCAATACTTTAGGACATTGTTTAAGCATCCTAAAATGGTAAATTTACTTTGAGAATTGTACAATTATGACGGTTATATGTGTTTGACTTGTATTTTCAAGACAAATTTCTTTTAAAGGTTCCTTGACAAATGCCCTTAAGAAATTTATTAGCAAGACTAATATATAAATCAATCTAATAAAGTTTTAATTAGTGGTTTTTATGGGATCAAAACAAGATTTGAAGAGGAGGCAATACATTATAATGACTAGTTAGAGCAACTCCAATGGCTGACATTTTCCTTTGTCCGCGAGCATGGAGTACACAAATTGTGGTTTTTTTAAAGTGTGGGACCTAATATGAGTTCTTTTAAAGTTTACTGTTGGAGTGCAATATAAGTGAGTTGCTTCAAAATGATGTGGCATAACGGAACCCATAAAATAACAATTGAGAAAGTTCACCGTTGAAAGTGCCGTTAGTAATACAAAATATTTGAAGAAGTGGGGTCAAGTGCCTGCCATATATAACTTTTTTTAAATAGGCATGTCCTTGAAATTGTGAGGCGTTGTTAGTGTAGTCTCTTTAGATATAGAAATTGCAAACACATCATTAAAGTCTCTTTTATTAATAATTTTATGTACTAAACTGACCATTAAAAAAATCAGAGAACTAAATTGATCAGTTAAAAACATATTCGACGACTAAAATGAATAATGAAAAAAATACTTATAGATGTATTTGTAATTTCTATACATTTAAAAATGGTAATTCCATTGTGTTCACAGGGTGACCAAAATGATTGTTGATTCAAATATATTTAAACTAAAAATAACAAGAATTATGAAACTAGTTTTGTTTTTCTTCTAAGTATAAGTTATATATTTTTCCAACCCAAGTGTTTAAATTTTTTTTTTTTTTTTGGTAAAGAAAAAATATTGCCTTTTCTTTACAACCCATTTTGGATGAACCCCATAGCAATACCTAGAGTGTTCTCGGGCTATATAGAGAATTCCCGAATGTGTCCAAAATTAGTAATTTCTGGAAATTACATGATGATTCCTCCAACTAGTTTATATACCCGTTGCCTGCAAAGCATGTCATTCACACTAAGCATTGAGAGTAATCAGCAATTGTCATTTCATTCGATTCCATTCTCAATTTACAGAGTTCTAAAATCTTCATCAAACATGTCGTTGATTCCAAGTTTCTTTGGTGGTCGAAGGAGCAATGTGTTCGATCCATTCTCCCTTGACGTTTGGGATCCCTTTAAGGATTTTTCATTTCCCAACTCTGCACTTTCTGCTTCTTCATTCCCTCAGGAGAATTCTGCTTTTGTGAGCACCAGGGTGGATTGGAAGGAGACCCCGGAAGCACATGTGTTTAAGGCTGATCTTCCAGGACTGAAGAAGGAGGAAGTGAAGGTTGAAATTGAAGATGACAGAGTTCTTCAGATAAGCGGTGAGAGGAACGTTGAAAAAGAAGACAAGAACGATGAATGGCATCGCGTGGAGCGTAGCAGTGGTAAATTCATGAGAAGGTTCAGATTGCCAGAGAATGCAAAAATGGATCAAGTGAAAGCTGCAATGGAGAATGGTGTTCTCACTGTCACTGTTCCAAAAGAAGAAGTTAAGAAACCTGATGTTAAGTCTATTGAGATCTCTGGTTGAATGAACTTAGAATGAGTTCTGTCTGTTATTATGTTGCTTTAAATATTCGTGTACTTGAGAGTGTTGGCCTGTAATGCTTACCTTTCGTGTGATGTGTGAGTTGTTATCATGTCATATGTGAAATGTTCTGCATAAATAAATAAGTAATTAGTTCTTTGAATCTTGTGATTTAATACATTGACTTCACTTGTATTTCCCTTGGAAAATTAATTTGATCTTAAAATGCTTATTCTTGTTATGAAAAATAGAATCAGGCTTCTATAACAACTCAAGTTCATTGGAGTAATGATTTTTTTGCAATCCTTCATAACTGTTTAACTTCAATCGTGGTCATCAATCTGAGGTCTATGATCTCAAATGCTTGGAGCAGTAAATATCTTCACTTGTAAATAGGCTCTATAAAAATCTCCTCGTGTAGACTCTACATCCAACAGTTAATGCAGTCATGTTAATTTTGTTTCAAGGAGGGTAATAAAGAAAATATGTCTATGAAATTCACTCTAAATATACTTGACCATATCCTTAACCGCCAATTTGATTAGATCTAACTGTGCATGGAGTTTGGCAGTGTCTCTTCATGTTGTATCTTGTTCACTAACTTCAATTTCACTTTTTTAGATGATCATGAGCTTTTCTTGGATTGATTTACTCCATTTTGTCTTTTGTCGTTAAGGACTTTGGTCGATAATCCTAGTCAACATGAAATGTTGTAGTGTTTGCATCTCTTGTCCCAGTTTCTTTTTGGCAACTCATGAACAGCTTCTCTCTCACTCGCGCCACTTCTATCAGATTTAGTCCTTTTTGCCTGTGGAACATAACAAATAAAAATAAAGCAAGCAATGAATTCATGTCATGCCAAATCTGGTTTGTAAGAGCACTTCAATGGAGGTATCTAAATGAAATTCGTAGAATAATGAACTGTTGCTAGTATGTTGTAGTATTTTAATCTCGTGCCCCATTTCGCTTGTATCTTATCATCAAATTAAAAGTTGACTGCAAATTAAAAAATTATTGAAAGATTGAATTTCATAAAAGTCGCGTGATGTGACTTTGTGAGAGTCGATTAATAGTTATGGAACTGAATTTGAGTTTTTTAGAAATTTTCCATTAGAGATGCTCTTATAGTACCAAAAAAATCTGGTTTGTAACCAAAAGAATTTAAATGGAGATTTTCTATTCAGAACTCTGGTTGATGATCAGCAAAAAATGTAGAAGTGTTTTAATCTCCTGGAATAATTTTTTTCGGCAATTCTTTTTCTTTCTCTCTCTGTAAAACTATTATGTTGTAGTTGAATTATAAGGTTGCAGAAAGGTGTGAAGGTGTGAATCTGCTTCTTCACAGAACATGCCATGTCTATTTATTTTTTTAATTTTTTTAGGGAATCATTTCTATATTCGTAATGTAACCATTTTAATTCTCAACATATGGCTTATATTTTCAGAATTTACTGTTCTGTTACAAGAGAAAAAAATTAAAGATATTAACACAATAATATAACACAGAACTTTTACTTCCTCCAACTTCAAGCATAGCATTAACGAATCGAAAGTACAATAATATTTTGAACTTCAGATAAAAAAACAAGAGTACTTCATCACTCAAATGATAGCAATTAGTTCATGTTCATGAAGTTTAACTATGAGAACAGATACGAGTACCACAACAAACAAGTTAAGGGCCATTATCAAGACCCATGCAATAAGTTCTCAAACTGAAAAACCAAAGACCTGATAGGACTCAATAAAAGACAACTAAACAATCAAATACTTAATATCCACCACGAAGACGCAAAACAAGGTGAAGAGTAGACTCTTTCTGAATGTTGTAGTCAGCAAGGGTCCTTCCATCCTCCAATTGCTTCCCAGCAAAGATCAACCTCTGCTGATCTGGGGGGATTCCCTCCTTGTCCTGGATTTTTGCCTTGACATTATCGATAGTGTCTGAACTTTCCACCTCTAAGGTGATGGTCTTTCCAGTCAACGTCTTCACAAATATCTGCATACCTCCCCTCAGACGAAGGACAAGGTGAAGGGTGGACTCTTTCTGAATGTTATAATCAGCCAAAGTCCGGCCGTCTTCAAGCTGCTTCCCAGCAAAGATCAACCTCTGCTGATCTGGTGGGATTCCCTCCTTATCCTGTATTTTTGCCTTAACATTATCGATGGTGTCAGAGCTTTCCACCTCCAATGTAATGGTCTTTCCTGTCAAAGTCTTCACAAAGATTTGCATGCCTCCCCTCAAACGAAGGACAAGATGAAGGGTGGATTCTTTCTGGATATTATAATCTGCCAAAGTTCTGCCATCTTCAAGCTGCTTTCCAGCAAAAATCAACCTTTGCTGGTCTGGGGGAATGCCCTCCTTGTCCTGAATCTTAGCCTTTACATTGTCAATTGTGTCTGAGCTCTCCACCTCCAAAGTAATTGTTTTGCCTGTTAGGGTCTTAACAAAAATCTGCATACCACCACGAAGCCGCAAGACAAGATGAAGAGTCGACTCTTTCTGGATGTTATAATCAGCCAGAGTTCGACCGTCTTCAAGTTGCTTTCCAGCAAAAATCAACCTTTGCTGGTCTGGGGGGATACCCTCCTTGTCTTGTATCTTGGCCTTCACATTGTCAATTGTGTCTGAGCTCTCTACCTCCAAAGTAATTGTCTTGCCAGTAAGAGTCTTCACGAAAATCTGCATACCACCACGAAGTCGCAAGACAAGGTGAAGGGTTGACTCTTTCTGGATGTTGTAATCAGCAAGAGTTCTGCCATCTTCAAGCTGCTTTCCAGCAAAAATGAGCCTCTGCTGGTCTGGGGGAATACCCTCTTTGTCCTGAATCTTAGCCTTTACATTATCAATCGTATCTGAGCTCTCTACCTCCAAAGTAATTGTCTTTCCTGTAAGGGTCTTTACAAAAATCTGCATACCACCGCGAAGTCGCAACACAAGATGGAGAGTTGACTCCTTCTGGATGTTGTAATCAGCCAAGGTTCTGCCATCTTCAAGCTGTTTTCCAGCAAAGATGAGCCTCTGCTGGTCTGGTGG
>Ga0315914_1001598_pt1 | contig 34123 bp, 20 predicted proteins | sample MpolenodulesMG_FD_203920 | JGI IMG/M metagenome (GOLD analysis project Ga0315914, IMG submission 203920) | Medicago polymorpha root nodule microbial communities from Los Angeles, California, United States - elongated nodules | ecosystem: Host-associated > Plants > Roots > Nodule | place: USA...
AACAACTTACCCTTTTTTTATTATGAGAAAAATTTAAATTTTTATTTGATTAAAAAAGTTAATTATTAAAATGATATAATAGTTTGCTTTTTACGGGTTAAAACTTTTCAATAAAAGAAGATTATGGAAGAAAATATGGATATTATGGTAGAAAATGAAAAAGATGGAATTGAGGTGAATACGAGAAGAAGAGAACATGGAGAACACCGTAACAATGAAACAGTGGAACGTAGACGAGAAGGCTGATCTAGACCGTCGGAGGGAGCACTAAAATGCAATGTCAATGCGAAATTTGTAAGGAGCAAAAATGTTATAGGGTTGCCATATGTATCTTAGATAGGGGATCGAGGGGAGTAGTACATTGACGAGGAGACAACTTGGTTTAAAGGCCTCCTACAACCCAACGAGGCAGAATCAATATGTTTAAAAGATGTAATAAATTGACTTGGTAATTCGAGGTTTTTAAACTGATACTAGAGATAATCGAACATGAAACTTTGAAGAGGAGCATACTCCTAGATCCTAAGCCAACACTATCATGCCAACTCAAGTGGATTTAGTTGATAATATCTTATATTAGTTCCTGACTAGTCAAATTTTTTAGAGATGTCTATCTATGTTTTTCCTTTTACACACTCATTACATCAGCACCAAACAATTGTTGTACAGACATATAATCTGCCATCATTGATTACATCAGCACGAAAAAAGGTACTATATATTTATTACACACTGATTAATTACAAGATGATGTATCTGGTGAAGAAGCAGCCGCATACACTTTAAACAATTAATTTCTAACGTTCAACCAATCCAACAAAGCCTTACTATCGTTGATAACAATAATTTCACACCATGGCTTCAGTGAAACAAAACAGTGCTGAAGAACCGCTATTATTCAACCACAGTGAAACATCTCATAAGCACCATGAATCTGATGGTGAGCTTGAAAGGATACTATCAGACACCACCGTGCCATTCTTCAGCCGTATTAGCTCCGCCACATGGATTGAGCTCAGACTCCTTTTCTTGTTGGCTGCACCAGCTGTTTTTGTTTATCTTATTAATTATGTTATGTCTATGTCCACACAAATCTTTTCCGGCCACCTTGGTAATCTTGAGCTTGCCGCGGCGTCTCTGGGAAACACTGGCATTCAAATCTTTGCTTATGGTCTCATGGTAAGTATTCACCCCTCTCAACTAATGTTTAGTTTCAAATAAGTTCGCCATAACAATTGTTGATATTTTAGAGATAGAGCAAACTCAATTGTGATTTTGTTGAAATTTTGATAGTATACAAATTCATTATGTCACAATTAAAATTGAGACATAATGGGAGCATATACCTTTTTGTAAATTATGGTGCTGCTTTGGTTTTGATTTTGGGTTTGTGCTAGTCATTCTTGTAATCAAGCTGCTCTGTTTTTAATTCAATGGAGAAAGGGAGAAACAAACGGTGTGAACAATCTGTCAAAAAACAAAGAGTGTTAATATGGAAGGGTAGTTTTTGTTCATTTGATGAAAACTTAGGGGAGATCAATGTCTATTTTAAAACTAGAGGGGGTGTAGGTTACATTTAGTTAAACCTCAAGGGAGGTAATTATAATTTTCCCTAATAAAATTATCTTCGTGTCTAGGTACCTCGGCACTTGAAATAAAAGTCAAAATTTATTTGGTCCGGAGTAAAAGTCATTTGTACTTAGTCTGAATTTAAACTAAATACATTTTTGACTTTTGTTTATATTCAAGATTGGAGTATCGGAATCATAGTGAGAGTTGTTTTACAAAAGCAACATTGTACCTTTAGTAAAATTACCGTAATTTAAATAAATTTACTGGGATATATCAAACATGTATTTTAATGTCACACTTCAAATCATGGACAATATTTTTTTTATCATTTTCATTATTATTTTTCTAGTAAAAGAAATCATTTATTATTTTTTGTTTTATTAAGAAATCATTATTACTATTAAAATTTATTTTGTATATTATGACAATGTAATTTTTATTACATATATGTTCAATCAAATCAAAACTTATATATTATTTGTAGAAATATTTTAAGAATTAACTTCAATTTTTTTACACTATTAGTGCATAAAAGCTAATCTATATATCATTATTATTATTATTAATTTATAAGAGGATGTTATTATTATTATTATTAATATTATTAACATTTGTATTAATTAATTTATTGTTGTTACAGTTGGGTATGGGAAGTGCAGTTGAGACACTATGTGGACAAGCATATGGAGCAGAAAAATATGACATGCTAGGAACATATTTACAAAGATCAACAATTCTTCTAACAATAACCGGTTTTTTCCTCACAATTATTTACGTATTAAGCGAACCAATCCTAGTATTCATTGGACAATCACCAAGAATTGCTTCTGCAGCAGCACTTTTTGTGTACGGACTTATCCCACAAATATTTGCTTATGCAGTAAATTTTCCAATCCAAAAATTTCTTCAAGCACAAAGTATAGTTCTACCAAGTGCATACATTTCAGCAGGAACTTTAGTTTTTCATTTAATATTAAGTTGGGTTGTTGTGTTTAAGATAGGGTTGGGACTATTGGGAGCTTCATTGGTTTTAAGTTTTTCTTGGTGGGTTATTGTTGTGGCACAGTTTATTTATATTTTGAAGAGTGAGAAGTGTAAGAGGACTTGGAATGGGTTTACTTGGGAGGCGTTTTCGGGGTTGCCGGAGTTTTTTAAATTGTCGGCCGCGTCGGCCGTTATGCTTTGTTTGGAGTCTTGGTATTTTCAGATTTTGGTTTTGCTTGCTGGACTTCTTCCTGAACCTGAGTTGGCTCTTGATTCTCTTTCTATTTGGTAAAGTATCTCAACTTTGTAGTATTTTACAATATCTCAACTTTGTAACACAATATAACTGATTTAGTGATGCAGCAGACAGACACATTTATTAGTATAACTAAAGTGATTATAGTATGTCTTTTCTTGAGTATGCCCCATATTTTTGGCTTCTTGTTCTTTATTCAGCCAGCACAAGGAAAATTACATAATGTAGTGTCACTTATATATAAATTCAAGTGTATGTATACCAGTATACTCTTCCTGTTCTGCAATACCATGTGCACAATCCCTTATCCTTATCACTCCCAAAGGGATGCATGCAAATGGTTAAGCTAAGATCAAATAGGAAAAAAACAAAGATATGGAAAAAAAGAATACAGCTCAAAAGTCAAAATTGCACACTCTATGTTGTGATATTTTTTGTTGATATATAATTTTTATAATCTCCCCCATCATGACTTGAATGATCTTTATGCATTTTAGATTATCATCAACTTGTACACAAATTAATAAACTTGTCCTGTTATTCAGATATGGGGCCAATGGAATTAGGTGCCTGTTTTGTTTTAACCATACTATCACATGCCACCTTTTAATGTCACGTGAGGAGATTCTAAGGTTTTAGGTTCAATGTTTGGTGTTATTTGTGATAGTCGTACAAAAAGAATAGTCATCCCTGTTAACATTTCGGTCCAATTTGCTCTGGCCACTGTTTACTGTCAATTTTATTCACAATTATTGATAATATGTTTGTGATCTTTGTTTTATTTTGGTGAATTCATGTGAAGTCTAGAATATATAATTTTGGATTCTTATGAAAAAAATATATAATATACTAGATACACACGTACACAAACAAGTTTTCATTTTTGTTTATTACTATTTGTGATTGCAGTACCACAATTTCTGGATGGGTGTTCATGATCTCAGTTGGATTCAATGCAGCTGCAAGGTCAGATTTTAGTTATTTTAATTTGCAAATTTCGAATAATTAACTTGGACATATATTATTTGAGCTACCTACCATCGGCACTTTAGGTCAAAGATACGTTTGAGTATCCTACATATATCGGTATCTGATACGACACATGAACTAAATAACGTGTTAGCGTTCACGTGTCAATGTAGCTAGTATATGGTTATATAATTGAAATTGTACTAAATAACCTGATATTAGACATTTTATTAATTACATAATTATCATGTGCAGTGTGAGAGTGAGCAATGAACTAGGAGCAAGAAATCCAAAATCAGCATCATTTTCAGTCAAAGTGGTGACAGTGATATCCTTTATAATATCAGTAATAGCAGCACTGATTGTGCTTGCATTGAGAGATGTTATTAGCTACGTGTTCACTGAGGGTGAAGTGGTTGCTGCTGCTGTCTCAGATCTTTGTCCACTTCTCTCTCTTTCTCTTGTCCTCAATGGCATTCAGCCTGTCCTATCTGGTAAATAAATTACTACTTCATTACTGATTTTTTTTGTTTATTATTAATTACCCTGTTAATTAGAAACTAATTGAATATACATATATTAATTTTACATGAATGAAGGGGTGGCTGTTGGGTGTGGATGGCAAGCTTTCGTTGCTTATGTGAATGTGGGTTGTTATTATATAGTTGGTATACCATTGGGGGCGGTTCTTGGCTTTTATTTCAATTTTGGTGCTAAGGTATGTTATATATGATTTTTTTTTTTGGAACAATGTGTTTTTGTATATGAAAACAAATACATTTCATTCTGTCTTAGTAAAAAATTTTAAAACATAAGTAATATTATCTTTATGGCGGCTATATTTGATCTTTGTAATAGGGAATATGGCTAGGAATGCTTGGTGGAACAACCATGCAGACAATTATTCTAATGTGGGTCACATTTAGAACGGATTGGAACAAGGAGGTAAAAAGACAAGTTTGCAATAATTTCATTTCTATGATAATGATAACACTGCAGGAAATGGGAGAGTCATCATTGTCATTGTGTCTAATAAAAAAATATGTCTTCTTTGTAGGTGAAAGAAGCAGCCAAGAGGTTGAACAAATGGGAGGAAAAGAAAAAGGAGCCCCTTCTAAACTAAAAATTTGGATAACTTATTTTGTGTAGGGGTTTGAAAGTTGAAACCTAATAAACCATTTTTTTTAATGGAATGCTATTAGGATTAATCCTATAAACTATAGAGTCATAAAAGTTTAGTATTTTTTTTTCTTCTGCTGATAGAGTAAGCTACCATTCTTGTGAAACTACACAGATCAATCTTTTGAGGTAATTGAAATCTATTTAAGAAATTGATCTCTTTGATCATATGTTTTTCATATACTTTATATATAGATCGAATTTATGATGAAGGGGTTAGGAAATTCAAATGCTAACACCTTGCTACATTCAATTTGTGAAAATGTATTTCAAATTAAATGTCTTGTAAGAACAAAAAAAAAACCCGCATAACGGAGTATAATAAATTATTTAGAGGTTTGCTGAGATATAAGTAGTTTTAGAACTATATTGTCAATTTAGTCTATAAAAGATATAAAAGCCCGTCATATTGATCGGCAACATTTTTTTTATAATTTTTAGATGAAGTTACAAACATCCACTAACAATTCACACATACACAAGTGAGAGGTTTCAAATTCAAATGACATTGTTACTTCAAGCAGCTCTTACGTACCATCTATAATATCTTAATAACATGTATTAAACTGATGAGTTCTGGTCAAACAAAAATTGGTGAATTATATGCCTTTAAAACTATTTATCATACCTCTAAAAACACTATTATATTCCTCTAAAAAAAACTATATATTATTCAAAAAAAAAATATCATATTTATAAAACCATACCTTTTTCTTTTTGAACCTGAATTACAACATCATCAATTGTCAATATATTTATTCAAAAACAAAAAAAAAATTGTCAATATAATCTGCCCCAAATAATTGGGTTCCTGCCTTTTTTTTCTTCATATCCAGAACCATAAGATCTTGCTTGTTTTCCTCATAAGTGTTCTATTTAGCAAGATATTTTTCTCTTCTATGAACACTTTGTCCCTCATACCCAAGTTCTTCAGTAACGTGTACACTAGTCGTGAGAGTGATATTTTTGGTTTCTCCATCCAGATTGGACCGAACATGAGTGGATATTGAGTCTTGAGACCTTTGAGATAACTCAGTAAAAGTATTTTGGTTCAAGTTTGTAAGTGTCTTATTGATATTTGGCTCTTCCGCTTGCTTTAATGTATGATCGATAGGTGTGGCAGAATCATGATGATTGATCGTGATTTTTCATAAACAACAATAGATCAACGTGAGTCTGACACATCTAATTAATGTAATACCAAACACATGCTTAGTCATTGATATCACAAACAAAGCGTTTTATAGATAATGTCTCAATTGAAAAGTGAGGATCACCTTGATCCCTGATTCCCTGTTAGGGAGGATCAGAAACATAGGCTTAGCCACAAAATTGACAAGAGAATGAACACATGTCTCTAACTAGTATCTCTTAGCTTTCAGTAAAGGATATTGGTTGATGGACTAAATTGAACCAATTTATTTTTGTAAAGGATTAAAATGAGATGCTATATGTTAATATTCAAAATGACATATAAGAAATTACATTTGGTAAAATATAATTGGTTGAGATAAGTGGACACGTGACTAATGACACTAAAATCAAGAAAGTTTGGATCGTGCATAAATAGGGAAATGGTTATCAATTTAAGTATTAAAAAAAGTGTAATGCTAATTATAGAAAATTTGAATTTCCCAAGGCATAGGTTCCACAAAGTCATTATTTGTTGACTTTTCCATGTGTTCTATATGACCCTTGAATTCCGCTGAAGCGAGCTTTCTCATTGGTTGAATTTGGTTTTGTGATGCATTCGTGGGAATTATTTCAATGTATATAACATGACCCTTAAGAAAATCAACGAAGTCTCTTATCTCTTCTTTTGATAGTCTCTTATAGAATAATGATTTAAGTCTTAGATTTAGCCTTCGTCTATCTTTTCCATAATGCTTCTATATACTAAAAACATCAATTTTAATTAATTTCTCATCTAGCAATTCAATCTTTGATTTTGTAATTAATTTACAATTATCTATTTATGTTAATTTTGGGAACCCTTACACTTCCATGGAAGAGATTAAAACGAGTCTTCCATCTTTTTCTCATTAGCTGAGCTGCCATACACTTTTTCACATGATAAACACAAAACATGAACTTATGTCTTACAACGTAACTTCCCCTTACAACGCTACTTCATGTAACACACTTAAAGGGGGGTTGAATTTGTGTGCCATCCATCGATGTCAACTATACTATAATCATTTTTGTGACCACGAGGGGAATATCATAATACAATGGTCCAATGGCTGCAAACATTTAGAATATTTGTTTGTTATCCTATTTGGCATTTTAAATTATAAAAAATGTAATGAAGTTAACCAATGGAGTTCTAATAAAAAAAGAGTAACCAACATAGGTTTAGGGAAAGTAGTCGGTCACCATGTCACAAACTAAAGTTTGAATTCCAATTTAAAATATGCCACACATAGATTTAGTGTTTAATGATGTCTCAAATATATTTCACTTTATTTTTAATACTCATAAAATTCATATCAATCTTACTGGTGTATTTAAGATAATTTTCAACCACCTTGTATACGACTCATTTTCAAGATGATAGAATTTACATTATTTTTTTACAAAGAAATTCTAATATGGTTTATCTTTAGAAATGGTTTATCGTAAACTATTATTTACAAAATGTTAAAAACTCCAACGACAATATATGTCCTCTCTTAATGGTTGATGCTAATTATCCTCCTCGTTTTTTTGATTGTAATAGTGACTTAATTGATTTCAGTTTGATTGAAACAACAGAAAATAAATACGTATCTCTTATTTAAACCAAATATTAATCAAATCACCATTTTAATTATGATTAGAACAAATGTTAAATATGATAAGAATAATGAGTTTTTATTTCCAAATAACATCGTCTATCATATTTAAAATTTCTGATATTTTAAGTAATGGTTCACTGGTCTACTGAATAACCAACTTATTTTTCCGAAATAAAGTTGAAAAAAGTATTAAAATGAGTAATTTTTGTTGACTCAATTAATGTAATCTATGCAACCACTTGAAGAGACTAGTTTATTTATTATGTTGGAACATGTTCTACTTCTTCACTCAAAGTACCTTTTTGCACTTGTTGGGTTTTGTACTAATGCTTTTACCAACTTTCCTCACCTGGGTACCCATCAAAATGTAATCTTTATTCCATTTCAATTACTTTTCACTGCTTTCAGAAGTTGGGTATGAACAAGTTTTAATCTTTATTGTAAAAAAATTATTGGGTTGCTTGAAAATTGAGTAAAAAATGAAGCAGTTTATGGTTTTGTACCTTATGATTTGGATTTGGGTAGTTCTCTTTTGTGGTATTGTTCATGGTGAAAGGCCTGAAAGTGTGAACATTGGAGCAGTTTTCACCTTTGATTCAGTCATAGGTAGAGTTGCAAAGGTGGCTATGGAAATGGCTGTTTCTGATATCAATTCTGACCCTACAATTCTTAGTGAGACTAATCTCAATTTGATAATGAAGGATGGTATGTGTAATGCTTTTCTTGGATCAACTGGAGGTAACAAGCTTCAACCTTAACACTACTTTTCTTGTTCTTTCTCTCTTTATTGGGTTTTAAGTTTAAATGATGCATAATAGATGATAAAACTTTGAGTATATGCTATAAAAATGTGAAGTTTGATATTTACTAGTATATAGTATGTTATGTTAGAGACAATGTTTTTGATGATTAGATTATGCCAGTTTAATTTGATGATTTTTATTTGCTTTTAGGATTTAGCCTAGTTATGTTTTATTTATTTATTAGAGTTTTAAGATTTAGTGGAACAAGAAATTCCTGACCTTTTTGCCATTTCTAAGTTTAAGCTTCAAATTCGTTAGTTTCCTATGTTGTTGACTTGTTTCCTCTCAGCCAATATCTAAATTTGTCTAATCTGTTTGATCATGCTTTATTACCTATGAAGCACTGACAAATAGATGACACTGACACGTTGACACCAGTAATAATTTGAGAAAGCAAAATATTTGGATGTTACCACGCGTGCCTTTAAATTGAAGTGTTGGTGCAACAAAGTTATTACTCATATAGCTATGAATCATGCTTGGTTTATTATGTCTTTTTGATACTATGATATGATATCTCTTTTTTATCCTTAGTATACTATATTTTGAATTTCAAGTGACAGCTTATTACTCTCTTGGGTTACAGTTCTTGTTGATTTGTCATTCTACTGCATTGGTTTCATTATTACTCTAATATTACTTTGCAAACATTACTCTCGATGAAATTTTTCCAAATTTAAATTTACATTTGTATAATTTCTAGCGTCTGATTTGAACATTCACTATTTACAGCTTTTCAAGTACTTGAGCAAGGGGTTGCAGCCATAATTGGTCCACAATCATCCGCCATAGCTCATTCGATTTCTCAAATAGCCGATGCAGTTCATGTTCCCCTTATTTCATATGCTGCAACTGATCCAACCCTATCATCCCTTCAATTTCCTCTCTTTTTCCGTACCATACAAAGTGACTCAGAGCAAATGGTCGCAATGGCCAATCTGATCGACTTCAACGGATGGAAAGAGGTCATTGTTATATTTTTGGATGACGATTATGGAAGAAACGGAATATCTGCTTTGAGCGATGAACTTGAAAAAAGGAGATTGAAACTAGCTCACAAACTACCTTTAAGTATTCACTACGATCTAGATGAAATCACTAAGTTGCTCAATCAATCCAGAGTATATAGTCCTCGTGTTTTTGTCGTTCATGTTAACCCAGATCCGAGATTGAGAATTTTTTCCATTGCTCGTAAACTTCAAATGATGACTAGTGACTATGTATGGCTTGCCACAGATTGGCTCTCTGCTACCTTACATTCATTTTCGCCAGCGAATCAGAACTCTCTTAGCGTTGTCGAAGGAGTTGTTGCTCTTCGTCAACACATTCCGGATTCTAGAAAGAAAAGAGATTTTATTTCTCGATGGAAAAAAATGCAAAAAGGTGTAGCAAATACTAGTTTGAACTCCTATGGATTTTTCGCTTATGATACAGTTTGGACAGTTGCACATTCAATTGATAAATTTTTGGAAGTATATAATAACATTACTTTCTCGCTTCATGAAAACAATATGGTACCGCATACGGAAGGAATTGGTATTCAGCTTGAGAAGCTCAAAGTCTTCGCTGGTGGATTAGATCTTGTTAACATATTATTACAGTCAAATTTTAGGGGCCTGAGTGGTCAAATTCGGTTTAGTTCGGACAGAAATATCATTAGTAGTGGCTATGATGTTATCAATATCAATCAGATGAAAATTAATAAGGTTGGTTATTGGTCTAATCATTCAGGATTTTCTGTTCTACCTCCCGAAGTTCTTGTGAAAAAGAAACATCGCAGGGTTTCCGTAGATCAGAAGCTTGGCAATATAACTTGGCCAGGTGGGAAAACAGAACGACCGCGCGGCTGGGTGATTGCTGATAATGCGAAGCCACTGAGAATTGGAGTGCCAAAGAGGGCAAGTTTTGTTGAATTTGTCACTGAAGTGCAAGAGAGTCATCAGATGCAAGGGTATTGTATCGATATCTTCATGAAAGCCCTGGAATTTATTCCGTATGAAATTCCTTTTGTATTCAAGCCTGTTGGAAACGGTAAAGCAAATCCAAATTATGATGCACTTGTCAAAAAGCTTGACGAAAACGTAAGTGAAGACTCACCATGAAAAATAAAGTTGTCTCAAAATTCACCACTCAATGATTTATTAGATATTAGTCGTTCGTGCAATCATACTTTTATGTGTTCAACAACAATGCTTTTATATGAAAGTTTGTTACAGGTATATGATGCAGTTGTTGGAGACATTGCGATTGTGACAAACCGCACAAAAATTGCGGACTTTTCTCAGCCTTTTGCATCGTCAAGCCTTGTTGTAGTGGCTCCTATCAACAGTTCAAAATCAAATGCTTGGGTATTCCTTAAACCATTCTCTCCAGATATGTGGTGTATTATTGTTGCATCATTTATGATGATCGGAGTGGTTATATGGATTCTTGAACACCGAGTCAACGATGACTTCCGTGGTCCTCCTAAGAGACAACTTGTGACAATGTTTATGTAAGCCGTTTTTAGTAACTTCATGCAAGTTTCCTATATAACTATTTTGATTATCATGTGTTTAAGATTCTAACTCCATGCATATTATTTCATTTTTCAGGTTCAGCCTCTCAACCCTGTTTAAGACAAACAGTAAGAAAAACTACAAACTCTAATCGTTCCTTTATTGCCTTCTTTACTTTCTAGAGGTCATCATATATTTGTACTTGAATTAGTGCATTTTTAATATCTACATAGAAGCTTCATTTACAGTAGTCAATGCAACAATGCTTGGTCTTGTTTGGATAACAATTTAGCTAAACACTTACAGAAGAAACACTTATTAGATAAGTGCTTATGTATAAGATATTTCTTGAACAAAAATCTAATAAGCATGTGGAATTAAGTCAAGCTGTTTTCCTATAAGTTATAAGTTGTTTTCATAAGTTATCCTGGAGAGTGTGTGGAGTTAAGTCAAAAACAATTTATGAAGATGTCATAATCTATTTCTTTACCCTCCCAAACAGTCTCACAAGTGCTTATATTAGTAGATAAACTTAAATAAGTCGATCCAAACAGGCCTCTAGTCAACTGGTTTCTTTTACGTACATTATGCACAGATAATATTATTCAACTGGTGTCTTTTACTTGCATCAATCTAACAAACTCTCGCATTGTCTTCAAATCAGATAATACCGTAAGCTCTCTTTCTAAAATGGTGTTGATAGTATGGTTTTTCCTACTGATGGTGATCACTGCTAGCTATACAGCAAGCTTGACTTCAATTCTCACAGTGGAGCAGCTTTCGTCGCCGATTACAGGAATTGATAGTTTGATTGCAAGTAACTGGCCTATTGGATACCAAGTAGGGTCATTTGCTTACAGCTATCTGACAGATAATCTTTATGTATCAAGTTCAAGACTTGTTTCCTTAGGCTCCCCTGAGGAATATGCTGTAGCACTTCGGAATGGACCGTCCGGTGGTGGTGTAGCAGCTATCGTAGATGAGCTTCCGTATGTTGAGTTATTTCTGTCAAAAGAAACTGATTTTGGTATTATCGGTCAGCCGTTTACTAGAAGCAGTTGGGGATTTGTAAGTGCTATCTAACTAGATCTTCAAAGTAATTATGTACATGATTAAAATGAAGTGCTTCAGATTTCCCTACATCACTGGTAGAATAGATTGTTAGGGATGTATGTTTTTTAATAGGAAAAATTCTAACAAGAAATTTATTTCCCAATGTTTTATATGCCTCAAAACTATTTTGATAGAAAGGCTTATCTTTGTACTACAATTCTTTTATTATAATAATCCAAGAGAGAATTACGGGATATGTCATGCAGTTCTGCTAATATAGCATTATATTTTCATTATCTGGTAGTAGTTCTGTTGTGTATGACTCATATTTGCTGATATGTGGACATATATTTGATAAGTAGTTTGTTGATAACCTTTTTTCTTATCATTCGCTAGTTAGTTATAAGGTAGTTTAGTTAGTTTTGTTTCTGTTATTGTTTGTTAAGGGATATTGAGTTTTTCATCTTATTTATAATCCTATGTAATCTTTTGTTCAATCAATTGATTAATGATATGAGTTAATTCAGAAAGTTTATTTTTCATTCATCAAGTAATAGCACACGCTCAAGCGTAGCGAGTATTGCATCATAGAAAACTATTATGCCACTCTGTAATTTGGTTCGTAGTATTTAAACACAACTCTGTTGCCCTAAGCATTGCATAATAGAAAGCTACAACGATCACTAAGTTGTCAGAGACACAGACACAATTGGCTGAACTTCATGATCAATTGTTGTGGATTCACGTTCATTTAATTATCTGAATACTTAGAGTCAGGTGTGCTATTCTATCAGGTTCGGAACAATGAACACTTTGAAACTTGTTGGGGATCTTAATTATTTTTGTTATGAAATGCTTATTTGTGGCACTTCCTAACTTATTGTGCAACAACATTTCAGGCTTTTCAAAGAGAATCTCCTCTTGCACTTGACATGTCAACAGCAATTCTAAAACTAGCTGAGAGTGGAGAGCTTCAAAAGATACATGAGAATTGGTTTTGTAAGATGGGTTGTCCTGGTGAAAGGAAACGCGACTCTAAACCTGACCAACTTCACCTGAGCAGCTTTTGGGGTCTATATCTCTCGAGCGGCATCATCTCTGTCGTCGCGCTTGTTCTGTTTCTGCTGCGAATGATTAGCCAATATGTTGGTTTCAAACAAAGTCAAAAGGAAGTGGTTGCTTCATCGTCAAAACCACCGGAAAGTCATTGTTCACGGGTTGTTGTTAACTTTTTTAACTTCATTGATAAAAAGGAAGATGCCATCAAGAAAATGTTCACTCAATGTGACAATACTCATAACCCCAACTCAGAATTATGATAGTGACAATAATGATAATCATGTATATACTATTTGTAAAATTTCAAATATTTATAGTATTTTTTCCTTCTCTTTTTGTATAATCTTCTTCCTCTTAAGGAATAAGGATAGTTTGCTACATCACTTGAATCAAATGTAACATTGTGAACTGTGATTATCAATAAAAAAAAAAGACGTAACATGTTGTGAAATTATATACATGAGTTACTACTTCACCCCCACCCCCACACAGATCTTACCACACTCTAACATGATAAACATCAGATGAAAGGACCGAAACTATAACTACCATCATCATATTCAAGAACATGAGGTAAAAGAAGCGTTGAAAAGGATAAATAATGGCAAGGCAGTTGGGCCAGACAACATACATATTGAAGTGTAAAAAAGTTTTGGAGATAGAGGAATTGTGTGGTTCACCAAACTTTTTAACGAGATTAAGAGGACAAAAAAATGTCACATGAATGGAGAAGAAGCAATTTACTTTCAATCTATAAGAACAAGGGGGATATACAAAATTGCGCAAATTATAGAAGAATTAAACTAATAAGTCATACCATAAAATTATGAGAAAAAGTGATTGAACTGACTAAGAAAACAAACTTAAGTTACTGATAACCAATTTGGTTTTATGCTTGAGAGATCGACTATGAAAATGATCTACTTACTTCGACATGTGATGAAGCGATGTCAGACGGATAAAAAATATTTGCAATTAGTTTCATTGATTTGGAGAAGGTGTATGATAGAGTGCCTTGAGAGATCGTGTGAAAATCCCTAGACAAGTAAGTTGTTAGGATTACTTATATTAGAGTTATCAATGATATGTATAAGGGAGCTTCAACTAGTGTGAGGAAACATGATAGGGCTACCGACGATTTCCCCATAACAATAGGATTGGACAATTAGTCAACCTAAGCCCTTATTGTTTTACTTTAGTTTTGGATGTATTTACGAAACACATCCAAGAGTTAGCACCAATGTGTATGCTTTTTGTAAATGATGTAGTCATGGTGGGAGAGTCGAGAGAGAAATAGAATGGGAGGTCAAAGACTCGGAGATGAGCCTTATAAGTGTATGACTTCCGCTCGAGTAGAAGTAAGACATAGTATATGAAATGTAGTACTTCTTCAAAAGACGAAGTAATTCTATCTTTGAGGTGAAAGTTTGCGATCATATCATACCCTAAGCTACACATTTTGAATATCTTAGCTCCATAGTATAAAATGACGGAGAAATAGAAGTAGATGTAAATCATCGTATTCAAGCTGAGTGGTTGAAATGGAGAAGAGTCTCACATGTTTTACATGATAAGAAAATACCCCTTAAGTTGAAAGAAAAATTATACGAGACAATGTTAGACCGACGATGTTGTATGATACAGAGGTTGTGCGGTTAAGAATCAACACGAAAATCAAGTAAGTGAGCGGAGATGAGGATGTTGCATTGGATTAGTGGTAAGATGAGATAGGATTAAAAATGAACCATTTGAGAGAGAATTGGGGTAGCACCTATATAGTAGAAAAGATAGTAGAAAATAGACTTAGGTGGTCTGAACAGGTAGAGAAAAGACTTGTATATGTTGTAGTAAATCAGATGAACGAGAGTTATATCAAAAGTGGTAGAGGAAATTCTGTAAAAACTATAAGAGAAACTATTATAAAAGATTTATCGGTTAGTGAGTTGGATTCAAATATGATTTACGAAACAACAATATTGCGTAATTTAATCTATGTAGCCGACTCCACTTAGTGGAATAAGACTTGGTTGTTGTTGTTACTACCTCTAAAATAAGATTTGGTTGTTGTTGTTACACTGACTTGATTTGAGATTTGAAGTTTTTGTCCCAATTAGCCGATCTATAGTCTAAAATTGTCCCAATTAGCCGATCTATAGTCTAAAGTTCATGATTGAACTCTTTTTTTATCTGAATAACAAAAAAAAAGGGTTATTTTTATTTGAAAAGAAAATGGACACAAAATATGTGGTTGACTTCAAAGTTGAAGTCTTGCTCCTTGGCCTAGTGGGTCCGCCTATACATGCCCATTTGCTCCATTATTGTTAAGATGTTCGGATGGGTAAAACCAAGAAGTGACTACGTTGTTTGAGGAAAAAAAAGTTATTTTTTTAAGTTGGGGTTTGAACCTCAAACTTTGTATATATTGTAAAAAAAATTATTTAAGATAACCCGTGGAACAACTAAAATATAGATATTGACATAAAAGTTAAAACAATATAAATATGAGAAAAAATTGTTTGAAATGTGCTTATAAAATAGTTCTAAAAATATCATTTTTTTTAAAAGTAAGTTAGGAAATCATTAAGATCACGAAAAGGAATTGTGACGTCAAAATGCATATGAGATAAAAGAAAAAGGCAAACGAAATGACATGAGAAGAGGACTATGTCCTTAAGAAAGACGCATCTAGAGCACCAACTAACAAAGTTTTGTTTTTTTTCTTCTCGAAGAAGCACCAAACTAACAAATTTGAAAACAAATTAGTACGAGACTACGGTACAGTAACACATTTAAATTATTATAGCGTACGTTTGGTTTTACATTTAGAGAGTTGATAATTGATTTTATTGGCGTAGAATTGATTTTGATTTGTTGAATTGTTTTTTTAGTATAATTGATCTTGTTTTTAGAATTGATTCTACTTGAAGAAATAATTTATAACTTTTTATTTTAAAATTGATTTTAATCACAAATATATAATTTAACTTACTTTTATATGAATATATCCAAACACAAATAATTTTAATATATATCCAAACACAAATAATTTTACCCTTAACTCACTTTTAATTTAAATTAATTTTACTAAATCAATTCAGTCAAAATCAATTCTTAGTATCCAAACATACACTAAGTTATTAGTTTTCATCTCTCCAAGATATTTGCACAAGTATTCCTTTCATGCTATGTTTTTTGTTTGGTACATCTTTCACGCTATATTTATTTCTATCTCTTTATCTCTTTTTATTTTCTATAAATATGAATTTTATCTTAAAATTGTAAATGGTTATTTTTTATCAAGTAATAATACACTATTTTTTTATAAAAACTTATTCGTTTTAGTTGTTTAACCAATATCTTTATGACAACATTTAACATTATTGTTTTAAAAATGCATCTCTTAGTCGACATCACAATTTTGATGTCAAAAACACCATTTTTGTAATGGAATAATAGAGTGAGTTGACGCGATCTTATCTCACTAAGAATGCTAGCAAGTAGCAACCATACATTACGAGTCTCCATCTTTTATTTGTGATTTTTAGCTGAAAAGAACAAACACTGATTCGTATAATGAAAATGACAAACACTTGATTCGGATAAATTGTCCCAATGGTGAAATAATACATATTTATTTACGTGCGCACTACCCTTTAATGAAAGTAGAGATGTGGTTCCATATTGCAACACATCAAGCTCAAATCTTGGACCAGTGGGTCTACATTTCTTGGCCATGTTTCTATAACATTTTAATCGACATTATATCTTCAACAACCCTACAATAGTACAAATAATTGAAACCCGTAGAAATTAACTTCTTTCATTAATTGCAAAAGATATATTTGGTTGTGAGTGTCAGAGCTTCGCTGGTATAAATGAGTTAAACACTCCCGCTTTAACGAGTTTATCTTAGTTGGTAGAGATATTGCATATTATATGTAAGGGTTGGGGTTCAAACTCCGGACACCCCACTTCTCCACAATTAAATTGTATGAGCTCTAGCCACTATGTTATTTGACAAAAAAAAAGTACAATCGAAAGAGATAGAAAAATTGTTTTGAGTGTTTTTGTTAAATATTGGTGCATTCTTCTTTATCATAAATGTAAAGTAGAATATATTAAATTGAGAGTTATGAAATTAGTATTTATTAGAGTTATAATTGAAAAAAAGTAATTCATAATGTATTGAAAAATGAAATGGGTCAATTTTTTTAGAACAAATTTTTTTTTGTTGCAAATGACTCACTTATTCCAATAAATAATCATTGAAAAAAATGTTTATTTTATGAATTCACCTTTGAACAATATCTCTCTTTTCACTTAATTAAAAATAAATAATCAAAGGAAAGGAAAAAAGGCAACCTTGCACTGGGTAGTAGAATCGTAAATTGAAAAAGATATAAGAAACGCAAAAGTTCTATTTCTTTTTGTATCTCCTCTTCATCTTTTTATTTTTAGGAGAATGTTAATCATTGTCTTTGGGACATTGGATAAAGGGATAAAAATAAAAATATAGTATTGAAAAATAGTAAAAAGTGATAAATTTAACTTTTTAAAAGTCAAAATATTGTTGAAACAATACAAACATGCTACTTTTATCAAGACCCTTATTTTTAGGGTGATGTTAACTTGTGCCCTTACAGCACATGTTAAATATTAAATTCTTGCCACTAATGGTAAGTATTAATGGCAAAAAATTAATATTAAATTTTTTAAGTAATAAATTAACACAATTTCTAATATAAAATTTTTATTAGTGGAATCCTTAACATGTGCCCTAAGAGCATAGTTTAACATTTCCCTTATTTTTAACCTTTCCAAGGTGGTCCTTTGTTCTCTTTTCTTATTTTTCACTGGCATCATTTATGGGAGACAATCATATTTTAAGCACCTAGACATTAAATATGAACCATTTTTCAACTCTAGTGGTGGATGGCGTTTGTTTTATAATAATGATATTTTGGTGTTGCAAACGATTTCCATATAGGGCATTGATTAAAAAATTAAAAAATGAAAAATATCTGCCTTGACAATACAAAGTTAAAGTAATTTTTTTTTACTAGATCCTAAGTTTAACCCTTGTCGATATAATAAATACAATATTTTCTTATACAAAGTTTTTATCCTGTTGATTGTTTAGCCAATGCTCAAAAACGTTTGTTAGCATTTTCATAAAATTTTAGAATTATTATGATTTGAATGTTACTAGTGCTCTACAAAACTTACAAAAAGCATTTTACATAATGATATAATTTTAGTTAAAAGATTTTTTTAGAAAATCACAACCCTTGAATTAGAATCATCATTCACAGAAAAGACGGGGTCAAGGTGTGGCCTACAACCACACAAATCTTTTTTCTATATATCATAAATCTTTGATGTGCAAACGTGGTAATCATGATTCATATATTTTATTAAGAAAATACTGACAGATGTTTTCGGAATACTTTTTAAAGACTTTTAATAGTAAATTTTTATGAAAATTCGTATATTAACATATTAAAATTTATAATTTATAATTTTTTAAAAGAATAATTTTTAAATTTAAATCTTTAAAAGTGTCTCAGAAACACGTTTTGACAAAACCCATTTTATTATTGTAGCCTGATTGTGTGAAGGAGCTCTAATTATTGTCTGTTCGAGACGAACATTGACTTCATTGTTTTAATTTGGTCAACTATAAGTGAAGATAAGAATGAGATAAACAACAACAAAATAAAAACGTATTTTACAGCACTATATAAATAAGGGATAAATAAGAGCATACACATGCACTTTCTAAACCAGTTTAAGTTTGCGAATTTAGTAATGTTTCCATACTAGGAACCATAGGCGCTGTAAATACTAATAAATATGTAGTAGTATCTTTATACTTTCACTTAAACAACCGATGGGAAAACCAGTTTTTTTACATCGATTATATTTCAGGATAGTGTCAAAAGTCTTTATCCTGCACCTGATGGACTTTTCACACCGACTACTTTTAGCAACCGATGTAAAAGTGGACCTTTCTCAATAGTATTCATGCGCACTCATAATAATTATCAATTTTTTGTTCAGTTGATAATAGTATTTATGCTCATCTCATATTTGCGTGGATATCAGATAGACAAGTATTTAACATATTTTGAAATATTCATGGGTATTTTTGGATATCACGGATATCATTTAAAAATGATGCACTTTTTTTTGTAATCATGTTGAATTTATTCTTCATATTTTACAAACAAAAAAGAGTATTAGCAAATAAAATATTAGTATATTACATTCACACTTTGACAAAAAAAATATATTAATCAAACAATAAACGTAAATTAGAAAATTAAGTTATAGTTTTTTTTCATATGAGGAAGTGGTTTCGCGGTCGATCCATTCGCCGTACTTACACTCTAACTGTTTTATGCAGATGTTCACTCTTCATACTTTTAGAGTGTAAGTACGGCGAATGGATCGACCACGAAACCACTTCCTCATATGTACGCACATGTACGCGGGTTAAGTGGTTTTGCAACTTGGTTTCGCACATGTACGCGGGTTCGCTGGGTTACGCCTGTGATTAGTGAATTTTTGTTAGGGTAGATTAGAGTTGATCCATTGGACTGATTTTTCACGATGTATTCCTCATTTGGTTATTACCGGGTCAGGTCTAATGTCCCTCCAGTTTGTGTATTTTTTTCTTTTTATTTAATATATTTTCTGTTTGGCCAAAAGAAAATGAAGAAGTGGTTTGGACTAAGCTTAGATCCAATCCATGAGTAACCTAACCTAAGACACATGACCAATTCAAAGGGTAAAATTTCTTGGACACACCAAAAATGACTTGTAGGGACAAAGGCGAAGATAGAAGCATGGACAAGGGCAAGGGTCAAGGGATCGTTCTCAATTGTTATAATCAAAACCATAAAGTTAGACTCCTCGAAGGCTTATCATTTTCTATAAAATTATTATTTTTAACCAACGAGAGAGAAACACAATGTCTACTTCCACATACCTGATATTTCTTCTTCACTTACTTACTTGGAAGTTGAAGTGTTTGCAGGTACCACCACCCATCAATATATGTGAAGCGTTGTTCAATCGTCTTCCTCAAAGTTATATTCTCGATCCATTTCATGTTAGGAAGTTTTACATTTAAGTAATAAACATCTTTTTATTAAAAAAAAAAAAAGAAGTAATAAACATCTTTTAGTAATTTAACTAGTTTACAAACGAGTAATTGAAATATTTGTTAGTAATAAACATCTTACCTCCGTCTCAGTATCCATTAACTAACGAGTAATTGAAATATTTGTTAGTTTTACTTGCATATTGAAATATATGTTAATTTTACTCCTCTTGTGCCCACAGTGGACTTTATCACATATACCCACGAATAAAATTTTCTTTTGCCATCCCTAACCAGACACTTCTAGCAATCGAGATAAAAGGTAAGATTATTTTTTCTTCTTTTTCCTTTTTTAATAAAAGAACTGGAATGAGCAGAAACAACAATAAAACCTCAATACAACAAAACTGACATAAAAACATATCAAAATACTAACTAATAGTACCATTATAACAATACAAGTTATAATACTAATGTAAACAAGTCGAGTCATTAAATATCTTAATGTGTTAACGAACAATACATATATTTCTACCGGTCACATTTATAAATAAAAATCTACTTTTAAGATTTATTGAATACATAACGTATTTGATATAGATTATAAACTAAATATATTTGATATTTAATGAATTTAAAAAATAATTTTTTACTTCTAAATATGACGGGATGAAGTATAATACAAAGATTTCCTAACAAACAAATGACACGAAAAGGTAGCATAGCAATCACATAATGAAGTAGTGGCAATGAACCATTACATTACCAATTTCGTTTTGGAAAACACTGTTTGGATGAGTCAAATAAAGTTGTCTGTTCTGCTGGCATCGTTATCTTCCGTATGCTTGTAATCAAAGTCAATTAAATTCTTTGACAATTTATATTTTTTTTTTTCATGAGTTTATTCTTCATTTGAGAAAATTAATTTATGTTTTTATCATTTCTTACAAGTTGCATAAACAATGTATAATTAGGAATTTATTAATAAAAAAATATTAATACAATTAGAAATTTAACGTGTCTTAAAAATGTAATTTTGGTTCCATTTTTGGAGGAGTCAAAATTGATTTGAGATGTAAAATTAACTTGACATGACTTTTGAGGATTGATTTGAGATGTAAAATTAACTTGACATGACTTTTGAGGAGCATGCAATTCATTATAATGTAAGAAGTTTTCTGACTTTAAGTACAAACATGACTTTGTTATGGATGTAATTTTTGATATATTCAGGCATGCGGAAATATCAGTGAAGAAGGAGGCCCCTGTGAACTGCTTGACTGACCCTCTAGATAGAAGATCGACATTTAGGCATGTAGATGTTATGGTGTACATATGGGTAGGAGGAAAATATGCATGTGTGGGCTTGACTAGGGTTTCACCGATTGTGAGTTTAGGGGTTGGGCCTTTTACGGTAGGACATGAAGCCCTAAAAGTTGCGTCAAGCAAAGTGGTCAAACATGAGAAAGTGTGTTCTAACAATCAACATTCTTTTATACAATTTGATTTTGAAACTTTTGATTTTCACGCACCAGAGGTTATTGACCTTCTACATAAAGTTCAAATGGTCTTGCACAACAATGTCATGACTCTTATGTCCATGAGCGTTGTGTTTACCGTGATTGGTTTTGCTATCCAAAAAGGCCTAGCGACACAGTTTGTTGTATGTTTACCTTCTATTCATGTGTAATTAATCATTGATATATAAATATAAAATTTTATCTTCAAAATTGATTTTACTTGAAGTTAGAAATTATAACTTCTAATTCTAGAATAGGTTCGTAGACTCAATTTTATTGTACAACTCACTATTACATGTATATAAACATAAATTATTTTACTTTCGACTCAAAATTAATTTTTATCACATGCTGAACAAAACATACACTAAAAATGACAAAATCTCAAAGATGGTTTTATGTTTAAGATAGTAAATACTATAAGACATAAATTCGCAAGTTTGCAAAGATGATCACACCACTTTTAATCATGTGACATTAAAATCTTTACAAATTAAAAACACTTTGCTGTCACCATCACATACCAAAAATAATATCATCATTTCATCCTCTTTTGATCAATAAAACAAATAAAAATAAAAATGTGTGACAATCATGTAATAATAATAGACTAAAAAGACACATAAAGATGAAGCCATCTCTAGCAAGAATAACGTGGGAAGACAATTTGATTCTTGAAAAGGGTGTGTAACTGTGCATAATACTTTGCTTTGAGTCTTCAAAGTTCAATCACATGCTTTGATATACATCATAATTAATGTTAAGAATCTTTGCAACTTGAAACCTTTTTATACATGCAAGTTTAGCTTTGAGGTTTTCTTAGATACTCTTACTTGTTTTAGAGGTATTTATTTTACAGTTTATTAAATTCTTTTTTCTTATATTACAAATTTAATACGCATGTGGGTCTTCACTTTGCTACCACACCTACTTATTAATACTGTTTCAGCTTTTGTCTTCACTTTGGAATATCTTACCTTGATTGGTTTATATATGGCTTCATCATAATTTATTTATAAGCTCATATTTAATACATGAAATAAAGTCTTGATCATGCTCATGGCTTATTTTTTTATATCCAGGTATGTCGGTATCTAAGTTTTCAAGTCTAAAATTTCTTATTCTATGATATGTTTAGTTTTTTTTTTTTTGTTATGCAAAAAATGAGTTGTTACCTTTGTTTGTGACTTTTTGCTGATGTTGAAAAGGTTGTACTTGACAGGTGTTGAGTTCTGATGTTGGTTTAAGGTAGAAGAAAATCTTGGCTGCAAAAGTTGCAGGATTTCAGAGGTTTTTTCTGAAAAATGGAGGTGTTAGGAGTAAAGGGTTTTGTCCTCTTGTTTTTCTGTTTGTGGATTCCAAATGAAGTTGTGGCTATAATTGGAAACTCTACTGTTTCTTCTAGACCAACTGTTGTGAAAATTGGAGCACTGTTTACTGTTGATTCTGTGATTGGAAGATCAGCTCAACAAGGAATCAAAACTGCAATTGATGATGTTAATGCTAATAAGACTATTCTTCCTGGTATTAAAATGGATGTTATTTTTCATGATACAAATTGCAGTGGATTTATTGGAACAGTTGAAGGTATTTGTCAAAAACTTTAATTCTTAATGTTCAATTTCAGGTTTAGTTTTGGGGAGGAATATACAAACATACATATATGATATTCATATATTTATATTTTGAATGGTTAGTGTCTTTATTTATCAAGAGCCATTGCCTTTCATTACTTAGAGTTTAGGCATTTCTTGTATTTTTTTTTTGTCTTAAAACTTCGGTTCTCAGGGGAAATAAGTAAAGCCTGAGAGATAAGTGAAGTCTGACCATTAATTGTTTCAGTTAGGGCTCGAACTCGAGTACTCCCGTTCAATTAGAATTTAACTAGAACTTGTTAACCACCATCCATTTCTAGTATAAGACTAGTAAGTATATAATCTTCCTCTCATATAGGATATAATTTAGAGAAGAATTTCTTATGGTACCCTATTTGCAAGTCTCTGTGTTTGAAAAAGAAGTGAACAAGCTTCATTAATTTTTTTGATGATGTAGCTTTGCAGTTGATGGAGAATGAAGTGATTGCCACAATTGGTCCACAGTCCTCAGGAATAGCTCATATCATCGCTCATGTAGCTAATGAGCTCCATGTACCTCTTCTTTCATTTGGGGCAACAGACCCTACCCTATCTTCTCTGCAGTTTCCATATTTTGTCCGAACCACGCACAGCGACTATTTTCAGATGTATGCAATTGCAGACATTGTTGATTTTTATAGATGGAGACAAGTAATTGCCATTTATGTAGATGATGATTATGGAAGAAACGGCATTTCAATACTCGGAGATGCGCTAGCAAAGAAACGTGGCAAGATATCTTACAAAGCCGCATTATCTCCTGGAGCCACCAAGAATGATATAAGTATCTTGCTAAATAGTGTGAACTTAATGGAATCAAGAGTCTTTGTTGTTCATGTTAATCCCGATTATGGTTTGAATATTTTTTCTACTGCCAAGAATCTTGGAATGATGACTAGTGGTTATGTGTGGATTGCAACAGATTGGCTTCCTTCAAAGTTGGATTCAATGGATCCAGTTGATACTAACACATTGAAACTCCTTCAAGGTGTTGTAGCTTTGAGGCATCACACTCCTGATACAAATCTCAAAAAGAGTTTTTTCTCTAGGTTGAAGAACGTAAATGGCACGGAAACTACAAGCTTCAATTCTTATGCTTTATATGCATATGATTCTGTCTGGTTAGCAGCTTATGCTCTTGATGCTTTTCTCAAAGAAGGTGGAAACATATCTTTCTCATCTGACCCTAAGCTGATTGACACAAAAGGAAGCATGTTGCATTTGTCTTCGCTTCGCGTTTTCAATGGCGGTCCGGACTTTCTCCCTACACTTTTGAGAATGAATTTCACTGGTTTGAGTGGTCAGATTCAGTTCAATGGAGACAAGAATCTAATTCGTCCATCATATGATATCCTTAACATCGGTGAATCTGGTTCCCGGAGAGTCGGTTATTGGTCTAATTACTCCGGTCTATCAGTTTTAGCTCCTGAAATTTTGTACAAGAGACCACCTAACACTTCAATAAGCAACCAAAAACTGTTCAATGTTCTGTGGCCTGGAGAAACTATAGCTACACCAAGAGGATGGGTTTTCCCAAACAATGGAAAGCCTTTGAGAATAGCAGTGCCTCACAGAATAAGCTACCTCGAGTTTGTTTCTAAGGACAAGAATCCACCAGGAGTTAGAGGCTATTGCATTGATATCTTTGAAGCAGCCATAAACTTGTTGCCTTATCCTGTTCCGCGACAATATATATTATTCGGAGATGGTAAAAGAAATCCCGACTACAGCCAGCTTGTCAATCAGGTTGCACTAAATGTAAGTTTCTAAATCTAATTTGCAGCCTCATTTAGTGATTCGATGATCATATGGCTCAGAACAATGCCTATATTTAAATGCTGTATCTAGAATTGAGTTTCCGATTTCCAAGGGAGTTTCAAGTGTCTTCATATTTTAGTAGTTATGTTGCTTTACTTTTTTCCTTTTTCAGAACTTTGATGCAGCTGTTGGAGATGTTACAATTGTCCCAAACAGAACAAGGATTTTGGATTTCACTCAACCTTTCATGGAATCAGGGCTGGTAGTTGTTGTTCCTGTTAAGGAGATCAAATCAAGCCCTTGGGCTTTCCTCAAACCATTCACTGCTCAAATGTGGTGTGTTACCGGCGCCTTTTTCCTTTTTGTTGGAGCTGTTGTATGGATTCTTGAGCACAGGCACAATCCGGAGTTCCGAGGTCCACCCAAGAAGCAAATTATGACAATCTTTTGGTGAGTATTTTTAACCATTTAAAATTCTGTTACCTTAAACATTGTAAACTCCATAGTTCCTCAATCCATTCTTGATGCACGGCTTGCTTTAGCATCAAGTAACATATTTTTGCTGAGATTTGTTCCTTCTTTTGCAGGTTTACTTTCTCAACAATGTTTTTCTCACACAGTATGTGTGCTACAGATTCTCATTCATATACTTTAAATTTTCTCCACATAGTATAAATTTCTGATTTTCTTGGTTGCTGTGATTTGGCACAGGAGAAAACACTGTGAGTGGTCTCGGGAGATTTGTGCTAATCATATGGCTTTTTGTAGTATTAATTATCAATTCAAGCTACACAGCAAGCTTAACATCCATCCTCACAGTGCAGCAACTATCCTCACAAATTGAAGGAATTGACAGCTTGATATCAGGTAATCAACCAATTGGAATTCAAGACGGTTCATTTGCAAGAAGGTATCTGATAGATGAACTCAATATACAACCATCTAGGATAGTTTCATTGAGAGATCCAAAGGTATATGAGGATGCCCTTACGCGTGGACCGAATGGAGGAGGGGTTGTAGCTATTGTTGATGAGCTTCCTTATATTGAACTCTTTATGTCGAGTGCCAACTGCAAGTTCAGAACCGTTGGAAATGTGTTCACTAAAAGTGGTTGGGGATTTGTAAGTATCTCTAATTGCATGCTTTATGGTTTTAATTCCTAAAACTTTATTCATTTACTTTCCTAGAAAGAATTGTGCTAGAACTTTGATTGCAGATAGATTTGTAAATTCATTGATAGATGAATTTAGCGTCTGTTTGGGTTGACTTATTTGAGCTTATGCATATTGAAGCTGTTTCTTATGTAACTCTTCTATGACAGTGATTGTTATGTATATATCTTGCATAACAATATATTGTTCTTATATTTAATACCATGATCACAGGGATTCCAGAGGGACTCTCCTCTTGCTATTGATATGTCAACTGCAATTCTTCAACTCTCAGAAAACGGTGACCTGCAAAAGATCCACGACAAATGGCTTTCAAGACAGAACTGTGGCGCAAAAGTTGACGACACTGATTCAAATGAACTCTCTCTTAAAAGCTTCTGGGGTCTCTTTCTTATATGTGGCATTGCATGTCTCATTGCTTTGATTGCATTCTTTGTTAGAGTGTTCTGTCAATACATGAAATTCATCCCAGAGAGTGACATGGAACTTGACCAGGAAAATCCATCACCCAGGCCAAGAAAAACTTTTCGATCTTCGAGAAGTTTCAAAGACTTGATTGTATTTGTGGATAAGAGAGAAAGAGAAATCAAGGATATACTTAGGCAGAAGAGTAAGAAAAGGAGACGGGACCAGAGCTTAGATGATCAATTTAATTCACTTACCTAAGTAAATAACCATATGTATGTATATTTTTGTCCTTGTTTCTTTTATTTTTGATATTTTGGCTTATACTATAGTAACAGTATTGACACAAATTTGTCTATACTGAAATATTTAGATTCCATCCTTCTTGGCTAGGAAATTATTGTTGCAAGATTATTACTATTAACACAGTATAGAAAAAAGGCAAGCAATCTTGGTTTATATTTCAAGCCAACATACACAAGATTTAGGCAATTATACCTTCATATATATAAGTTTTGAGTTCAAGAGCTCAACTCTGCTGTGAGCTATGCTTGGTTTCCTCTGGTTTTAAGGAAGAGAGTTATTCAAGAATAAGGGAGATTTTCCATTCAGAAATTGATATTCATAATAAAATTACTATTTCTTCCACAATTGCTCGTTTCATATAGCAAAATTACCACCTTATAAGCTTACATTGCATATTATGGTGCTCCTTTTATAAAATTCAATAGCAGCAGTCCTTTGATCAATATTACTGTAAACATCATATCCACTACTTATATTTACCAAGAAGCAGCTTTTGCATGAGTACAGTATTTATTGAATACAATTAGTTTAAAAAAAGTTGTGTTAAAGTTATTTTTAATAGTATTATTTAAGTTTTAGGAAAATTGGACTCCTCTTTTTCAAGAAAGGTTTGAATCACACTTCTTTCTCATGTTTTGTTAACATCTACATGAAATAATATTAGTTATTACAGTTGAGTCTATTTCAATATATACAATTAAAAAAGGGTAAGTTTGCTAATTATGTCACGCTCATCATTTTGGTGAGTGTTGTATGGCTATCAAGACATACATATTTTACAAAAGGCCAGTCTCTAAATTGGGTATGATGAACATTTCCACACTCCAACTTCAGTGGTGTTGACACAAATGATGATGGGCATCAAGCTGAGAGGAATGGTCTACATCTTATTCTATTTTGAGATTTTACATTGACAAGTGATATTACAGAGAAAGTGGTTCTTAGAGAAGGACGACCCTCACTCCATGAGTAAGCTTTGAGGGTTGTGTTAGACCTCACACAAATTCTCAAGTGATGTCAGAGTTAAATTTTACTGTTGTTGACCACTTATTATCAAGACACCTAGATATATTTAGTGCTGCAAACTTCACATTAGATATTGAGTTATGGACTTGAAGGAGATCTAACATCGACTAGTGACATGACCAAAATAATAATTATAAGCTACTACATGCATGTATTTGGACTCTCTCAATTGTGAAAAAAACTTTAGAGGGTTATGTGCCGTTATGTGTATGATCTCACATTTAAAAATGCATCGAATTATACAACTTATAAAGATTATAAGTGGGATCCAATGCATTCTAACGTGAGATCATCCACATAATCCTCTAAAAAAAAAAGACAATTAATCCAAAACCGTTACAAGGTTTTGTTCAGAATTCAGCTTTATCCACCACCATGGTTTTTTAAAAACTGCACAAGATTTCAGAAATACTCTGAACAGAAAAAGAAAAAAATAAAGTACCTTTATCAAGAAATACACATCCAAACAAAGTAAACTTAAATAAGTTGTATGTAGAAAAACAATTTCTAAAGCTTTAAAGTGTTGAATGCACCATTCCCAAGATAAAAATTTCATTTTTGGTCTGCTTAAGAAGTGCTCTTAGGGCACTTGTTAGCAATTCTCCTTAATTAAAGAAATACAACCAGAACTGCAAGACTCTGCCATGATTTTCAGGTAGAGTGTAATGCATGTATCACATTGATTCCATATTTATTTCACCCCATGCATCATCTTACCAGAGCATCTTAAAGCACCACTAATTGATGTACAAGGATGTAATAAGACTTGGAATTTCCCACACATAATAATGAAACCCAAACACTAACTAGCCAACATAAACTAGTGGGATTTCTACAATCATACAAGTAATCAATAGACTATCATGTATGTTATTAAAAAACGAACCTGGCCCCGTTTTATTGGGCAAGGACATCAAAGTGCATAACAAAGGCAAAGGATGTCTATTTTGCAAAGCGGAGTAAGCATCAAAGACAATTTAATTACATATAATCTTCACATAAACCATCCAAAACATGGATGAAAAAGTTGAAACCACAAAAAGACCATGCAATACTCAAGACGAAACCACAAAAAGTTGTTTTGGAGGCATTTGAGAAAGTGGCACTACTCATGTTTCACGGGTTGTGACTCTCTCTTCGGAGGATCCAAATCCAAATAGGTAAATGGCTCAGTTGGTTCCTCGCTGCAATAACCACAAATGCCGCAAGCAACATAAGGAGCTTGTAAAGGAAAAGCCAAGGCAAGGTATGCAAATAAAGTAATAAAGGTGAAAAACTAAAACTAGAATAGCCAACTTTAATGTATAATCATCCCAAGCAGATTTCAACAAGTTATGCCACTGTTAATGTATGTTATCTTGATAGTGATAGCACTCTTTTAGTTTACTACTGTTTAAATCTACACCAAAACATTCAGTGGCATAGCTCATAAACATTGATTTTCCTAAGAGTATACAGAATTGCAAGCTAGATAAAAATCTTACCCAGGTTTAGAACGCATGCACTGCCAGAAGAGCTTGAAAGGTCCTGGAACAGTCTTGAATGGGTTTCCCTCAAAGCAAGCCTACACATTTTACAACCTTTAGGACTTGAATATAACAACACCAAATTTATTCTTAAGTCCCAATAATTAAATTTGAAAACACGTATAAATATAGAGAACAGGCTGAAATGAGCACAGACCTCAAACCATGTAACCAATCTATCTATCTTAAGAAAAGTCTTTCGCTAATGACATGACATATGAAGAAATTTCACGCCTTTGGTCCCCACGATTCCATACTCTTGCACAGGATCTTTACTACTAGTTACATCATAATAAGTCTAAGCCGGTATAATTTACCTAAGATGACCGATGACCTCTCATGCTCTTCTCCACATATGCGTGTAATAACTCTCTTCAGTAATTTAAGGATTTGTTTGCCGGTGTATTTATTTAACTTGGAATCATCAAGAACTGGTAGTAGACCTACAGTCTTGTCCACCAAGCCTCTTGTGGCATTTTTTTTTTGGCTTAAGGTACAAAAAAGGAGGGAGATTCATGTATTGAAAGGATAGTCAGGGTCTCAAAAGGTGCAATCAATGATCCATATGCGGCTATGCCTCACACGCTTTCCTTTTAATTTACCATTGCATGGAAAATGGGAATTATGTTTAATTGATTGATGTCTTTACTAGGTTTAGACCCCTACATTGATATTGGGCCGAATAACTATGATTATGATGTGCTATTGAATTGTATGTTTGTGTTCTAAATTCTAACTGAATTTGTACAGGTTTAATGGATTTGACCTACTGCTCTCATCAATTAAGTGTGACATAATCAATTAATTATGCAGTAAATACTAATCGATTAAACTTTAGTAATAGAAACCTTAATCAGGGCTATTATAGTTGATTGCCCAGTACAATGATGCTTTAGTTCCTATATGATGATATGCATGTTAAACCTATTTCTGGACTAATTATTATGAGCTTGATTAAATCTGTTGTAAATGTTGTACAATATTTCTGTTGTTTTGTAATGGTCTAATTGATTAGATATGATCTAACCTATTAAGCATGACTTACTCTAAGGGACTGTTGTTGTGAGATCATTTGGAAGAGCTTATGGAAACAGCTTATGACATGCACATAAACTGTTTTCGGCTTATTTTCATATGTTGTTATGTTATAAACGCTTAATTAAGATGGTCTATAAAATAGAGCAATGCTATAATGCTTGTAATTAAGATGATGAATTATAAAACAAAGTATCTGAGAAATTAACCAAAAAAAAAAGGTAAGAAAATAGCATGGATGGATGAGATCCTAGTACTAATAATGATGATTGGGAATTTGAACCTGAATAACATCTTCAACACGGTCATTGCAACGATGAGCTTTGGGTTCAGGATGATTCTCTCCTGTAATTCCCCATGGACTCTCTCGACGTGGTACTGCTCTTGTCTCGCTGCTCATCTTCTTCCTTCGCAACTCAACTCTCTCTTTTGTTTGCTTCGTCCAGAAAAACTCCACGACGCTTTCTCTACGAGTACTGCTCTTTACCCTAACGATTTTGCTCATTCTCAAATGAAATGACCAAAATACCCTTATGTGATGTAAAGTTACACCGATGTATAATTTACGTGAGTTGACGCACAATGGTGTTAATTTACAAATACTGGAGCGTGAGTTAACTCCCGCTATATAATATGCAATTTTTTTTCCGAAATTAAATAGTTATTCAAATGGTAATATAAATAATATCAATGCTAATAATATAAATGCTAATATAAATTCTCAACAATTACATAATAAAACCTCGTTTTATTAATACTTTGATACAATTACATAATACATAATTTGATACATTTTATTTGAATAAAATAAATATGCTTCTTTGAGGTAAAAATATACCAACTTAGGGGTAACAAAGGATCAAGGTCGGTGGCAAAAGAGACCAACCTTCTTGGGGAAAAAAAGACATCATTCCTTCGAGATAAATCTAAATCTGGTTCTTTTTATATCTCAAGAAAGAGTCTTTTTAGCCACAGTAAAAAAATTTTGGGGTAAAAAGAATGAGATTTATATTTACCCCAAGGGTTGACCTCTTTGTGCCCCAAGTTGATTGGCCTATTTTACCGCCTTTCTTGATCCATTTTTACCACTAAGTTGGCCCCCAAAAAAGCTACAAACAACTAAAACTATAAAGGTGAAAGAGTGAGGAGGAGAAGAAGAGAATGTATGGTGTGAGAAAATAGTGAGTTTTGGATGGGCTATTTATATGGAGAAATGGGTAGCATAGGTTTTATTGGTACTAAATGCAGTCAAAATATTCAAAAAAACGTGTAAAAATGAGTTAAATTGAAGGTTGAATAACTGACCAACTTCAAAAAAACGTGTTCTTGAACAAATTCCACCGGCCAACTTAGCGTGAGTTAACTCACGCTACTGTGGCCGGTTGTTACACACTTTTGTTAACTTTTGCACTTGTCTTAATTAATAAATTCCAATAAAGTAAATAAATAAATTAGAATAAATTCAGCGTTAATTCAAATAAAAATTGCGTATTTAATAAATTCAAATAAAAGTTACATTATATTACATTCAGGAATTCAGCGTAAATTTGAATAAAAATTGGGTATTGAATAAATTCGAATAAAAGTTAAATTACATTACATTCAGGAATGTTCCTTCCAACTTTAACAATTATCTTACCCCTGAATGGGGTAAATTCAAACTCGCTAAACAACATCTATCAAGCATTCATCCGAAAGTTTTATTGTTTCATTCAAAAGATTAAATTCTTGTTAGTTTGGTTTAGATGATGGTATTCAAGTGCCAAAAGAATGAGGTCAAGTCCTTGACACTTCAATACCTTCATCTAAACCAAACTAATAAGAATTTAATCTTTTGAATGAAACAATAACACTTCCGGTGAATGCTTGGGAACTGTCGTTTAACAAGTTTGAATTACCTCATTCAGAGGAAGACAATTGTTGTAGTTGAAAGGTGCATTCCTTGCCTAATCATGATCTTCTGACAGAATCAAACTTTTGATGATATCTTCAGTTGATCTCAGCAACGTTACCCGCATATCGATCCACTGGAACATGTTGTGCTCCCGAAACATGTTCACGTTTTCGTCGTTCGTTAATTCAACCCAAGTGAACGATATTCTCCCCTCGTCGAGCGTTGGACGTTTATACCGAACGTGTTCCACCCTCCTTGTGTCTCTGGGGTTGACTCCTTGGTTGAATTCATTCAGTTGATCTTTGAGACCTCTTAACGTTACACCGAGGCACCGAACCTTCAACCTCTGAGGTTCTCCGCTGTTGAATTTGCATGAACGTCGATCCACCCGACCATTGCTTCAAATCTGCACAATAAGAAATTAAAAACAATCAATGAAAAATTTATTCAAACATTTCATCAAACACTTGGAGTGCAAATTATACATAAACCCTAAAAATGATAACTACAACATAAACATGCAAACATCTAAACAATTAAGCAATATAAGTGATTTACATGCAACATTGTGTAATTTCTTGCCAAAAAAAATAAAAATTTTAACAAAACCCTAAAACTAAAAAAATCTAACATAATCATGCAAACATCTAAACATCATAACAATTAAGCACTATAAGTCATTTACATGTAACATTCTATAATTTCTTGCAAAAAAAATTAAAATTTTAACAAAACACTAAACCTAAAAAATACTAGTTTAAGTGAAAAAATCTACCATACCAACAAAATTTAAGTGAAAACTTACTTGTTCTTGTTGTTGTAGTGTTGTTTGATTTGAAGTTGAAGGAATTTTGGATTGGGGTAATTTGAGAGAGATTTGATTGAAAATGAGGAAATGAGGCTCTGCCTGGGCATATAACATCACGTAGCGCAAGTTAACTCATGTCGGGGCAATATGGACATTTCACTTGGGGATGAGCAAAATCGTTTGGATAAAGAGCATTACTCTTTCTCTACTTCTCTGGTGGGCCAAAGCTCCATACAAATAAGGCCCATTGTTAGAGGTATTTTTGTCTATTTATCAAAACATGGGGTGAAAGAACTAAATGAAGGGTATAAAAAGTATCAAATTTTTTTTTTTATTTCTCACTTGATTATTTGCTTATAATTTTTTGTAACTTGTATTTGTTTCTCATCATTAAAATCACCTTCTTTTTTTTTTTTTGTGTGTGAAAAACATCCATTATGTGTTCTACTTCTGACTAATGAAATTTTATCTAACGAAAGATGTTAAACTCTCGTAATGTGACAAACTAAGGTTCACAAACTTCACATTCCAGCTGAAAAAAGATATCCACGCTTAATGTCTGATGCGTCTGACTCTGAAATATGATTACTGCAAATAAAGAAAGTCTATGAAAAAAAACACAAAAAATGTCTCGTCTATCTACTTCATTGAATGATTGATAGACAAGGCAACGAGGTGGATCAAGGGCGGGTTTAAGCATCATTGTCCCCACCCTCGCTTCTTCAATGCATCCGCCCCCGCCCCCAAACCATATTGGAGGTAAAAATTAAACACCCAACCCCGT
>Ga0315914_1001599_pt1 | contig 34107 bp, 26 predicted proteins | sample MpolenodulesMG_FD_203920 | JGI IMG/M metagenome (GOLD analysis project Ga0315914, IMG submission 203920) | Medicago polymorpha root nodule microbial communities from Los Angeles, California, United States - elongated nodules | ecosystem: Host-associated > Plants > Roots > Nodule | place: USA...
TGATCCTCAAGATGATCAAGACCTTCAAGATGATCATGATGATGATCCACAAAATGAGCTCCAAGATGATGATTTTTTTGATGTTGACCAACTTGAAGAATTTGATGAAGACCAACCTTGATTCAATGGGGAAGATGGAAGATCATGTTTTGCTTTTTGTAATGAGATAATGTTAATTATTAGTTATAACACTTTGATGTATTTAGAAAGTCTACCTTAAAGTTTGGTACACTTCAAGTTATTAATCTTTTAGGTTTTAATCTTTTGAATTTATGAATGTATTAAGATATTATTGTCAAGTACTTGAAGTTATATGAACAATTTATTAGATGTATTTAATTGATAATATTGCATAAAGTTTGATTTCAGACCAATCTATATATAAATGAAAAATATATATAAAGGTGTATGATTATAGTTGTATATATAAAAATAGTGGATTAAAACAACAGGGCACGGTTTTATACACTATAGGTAACGATTTTTCAATCTACAGGCAAAGTCATATGTCTTGTTTATTCAAAATCGTGGCTGATTTATATATTTTAAGCGACGGTTAAAACACATTGCTTCTAAATATCCGTGGCCTTTTCATGTACCCGCCACGCTTTTCATTCATTGCTAAACTGAAACCGTGACTTAAAAGCAGCCAGAAAACCGTGGATTTTAATTAATGATGCGACGGATTGTACGTTCCGTGGCTTAAAGCACGAAAACCGTGGCATAAATGAATAGGCAACAGCCGTATATACCACGCCTGCAAATCGTGGCATAAACGTTTAGGCAACGGTTATTTGGTTTCCAGCCACGATTTTCGGTGGTTGCCTAAAGCGAAAAATGTTGTAGTGAGCCATGATATCTTCATGTAGTATTTGCTTGCAAGTTCATTGAAAGTAAGCTAAAAGAGGATAAAATTAACTACTAGCTCATGCTAATTGAATGTTTTATTCAATGATGGGTAGATTTCCTCCACATCGAAAATTATTTCTCAATATACCATATTTGTATGTATCAAATGTCTTAGTTCTCCATATTATAATGGAATGCTGGAAATGAAAGCCAATAATATAATGAGAATTGTGCGATAGAACAGTTATGTATCATGTGTTTATACTGTTCTATTCGAAAAATTATTTAGTTATGAATGCATAAGGAAATTTTTAATATACATCAAATTTAGGTCACTCTCTCGTGACTGGAACCCTAATATCCTTGCGTCGTCGCTGCTGCCTGAGAATAAAGGTTCACTGTCAAAGGAGGATGTATAGTGTCCTGTAAGATTTTATTGCCTCTATGTTTTCCTAGTTTCCATCTAACATGTTTTCTGCTTTCAGTCACTATCATTGTGTTTCTCTATTGTCACCACTACATGTGTTTCAGTCTCTGTTCCCTGTGTTTAGTTTCTATGTTGAATCAGCTAAGGTGTCATGTGTTTCTCATGGCCACTTTGTCACTCTCTCCATTACAAGCATTTTAAATTACAGTCGTGGCTGCGGTCGCGTTAAGTTTTTTGCGATTTCAGTTGTAACGGATGTTGCAATACAAATAACGGTCTTTGCGGTGTGAAATAATCATGATGTTGTACAAAATCTTTTTAAAATATTTATACTGGCTGAATGACGGGCATTACCACGAGCGTCTGTCCGCTCTTTTTTCTACCCAAATGTGCGTGTATTTTATTATGTTTGTTTGTATAATTTTGATTAATTTTTTTAAATATTTAAATATTTTTGTGAACAAGTAAAAATGGAATATAATAACACCAAAGGAGAGCCCTTATTAGCACAAGGTGTGCCAAAAAAGACATCAATAATTTACATCATAACGTGACACAACAAAGCACACAAAAACAAACCAACTGATGCCCAAACAAACAAAGGGGATCGACCACCAAATATGAAAAGTTCAACTAATGTAATATGAGTTGCATTCATCCACCAAACGGAACATAACTTGACTTTATCTAATAAATGGTGAACATAACTTTCCTTATTATTAAATAATCTATTATTTTTCTCAGTCCAAAAACCCAAACGCATGAAAGCTAAATAAGCTTCATAAAAGAGCGTCGAGCTCGCAAGCTGCCCGAAGAATGAATAATTTGAACAAAATGAACCTGTATATAAATCGGATCAGCTATAGAGACGCCAATCCACAACGGAACTAGATTCCAAAGGGAGGCGAAAGTAGTACATGATAGGAACCAATGTTGTGTCATATCTAGACTTCTACAACCAGAGACACAAACCTAAGCTTCGGGAGGGATGATACCACACGCCACCAAGTTATCCTTAGTCGGCAACCTATTTCGAAGAAGTCTCTAAGCCAAAATAGACTCCTTCAAAGGAACCTGTTTGTGCCAAATTAAATCGGAAATTGCCTCGGGACTATGGAACTCCTGAAAAGTGAGCTCCTCCTCCCACACCTACAACCGACAACATCACCGCCACGCCGCCCACCTTCCTCCCACCCTAAAGCACACATAGATGCCAGTGTACTCGATTTATTTTTGGCCAAATCGAATAGGCGCCTAAACCGCACACGCAGAGGGGACCCTCCTAACCACAAATTTGTCCAGAACAAAGTATTTTATTCTTGGTATTAACAATATGGTAGAGCCTTGTGTGGTGGGTGATGGGTGGGATGAGTGGGTTTGGTTATCGGACAATGGTGGTCTTTTTATTGTTAAATCTTGTTATCGAATTCTAGAGAATTTGGATCCTTTGGGTATCTTTGGAAGAGTAGAGCTCCATCTAAGGTACTCACTTTTTCTTAGACCTTACTTACCCGGATCCCGACAAAGTCAAATCTTGCCAAGAGAGGAGTTTTGGATGCGCATAGTTCAAAATATTATGTATTATGTGGTAGGATGGAAGAAACAGCCATTCATTTGTTTTTACATTGTGAGGTGGTTTCCATAGTATGGCGGAAGGTTTTGAGATGGCTGGATATTAACTTTATCACTCCACCAAATCTCTATGTGCATCTTAACTGTTGGTCAAATGAGGTGCGGTCGAAAAAACTAAGACACGGGTTTTGGTTAATTTGGCATGCCGCGATTTGGGTGATATGGAGGTGAGGAATGACAAGCTGTTTAACAATGGTACGGTGGAGGTGGATGAAATTGTAGACAAAATTAAGGTTCAATCTTGGTTGTTTGTTTTAGTTCGATTGAAGATTGACTCGTGTTTGTTTAATGAGTAGAGTTGGAACCGGCACGAATGTTTACTTAGATAGAATTTGTGTTTGGTGTTTTAGGGGATCTGGGTGGGAAGGCTCGGGTGCCTCTGCGGTGCTGTGTGGGTTTTCTGTTTTACTGTTCTGTTTTTCCTGTGTGGCGTTTTTCAAGCAAGCGTCTCCCTGAGATTGTTTTTTGCTGTTGTGTGGGTGGTGTGGCTTCGGCCTTGTATTGTCGATGTTCCTCTCTACTCACCATGAGTGGATTGGTTTTTATTAATATATTAGCTGTTAAAAACAAAAAAAAAACATACACACTAATCCATTCAAATAATTGGTTTAATATCAGTGCCAAATAGAAAATATAGAACATATAATAGCTGGATCTGGATCCTCGGCAGCAAGTGTCTCTACAGCTGCCTCTGCTGCATTTTCTCGGCCCTTTGATTGATAGTGCGGCTTCAAATATAAGTGAGAAAGTTATAGAAAAAGTAGATAAACAAATCTAACTGTCATCATCTTTCAGACTTTTGTATTTCACATAGGTTCGATTACCACCGCCATCACACAGTTCGTTTATCATTTTTTCCTTTTGATCAACCACTATTTATTTATGATATTTATCTTTTTTTTTTATTTTAATTTTGTTCAACACTCACAATGAATTTTCAGCATATACGATTTGTTTACAAATCCTGTTTTTATCCTCTCCTCATTCTACGGAGTAAAATAAATAGGAGCAATAGATCAAAACATAATTGACAACTTATGGAATTTTTTTAAGCATAATTAACAAAGATATTAAACCAAGGATGTCCATTATTATGTTTAAAAACAATATGAAACATGAAATTTTGAGGTTGATAGTCTATTTTTAAGTGTTGATAGTCTATTTTTAAGTGTTTTAATTATATTAATATTTTCCACCAGCTGTGGCATGTCCCTGTTGGTCTCTTCCTTCTTTGGTTTGTCAGTGCCTTAGCTGGGACTGGTTTTAGTGTCAATATAGGCGTATTTTTGGTGGTTTGGGCATGACAGTAAGCTGTGTGACAGCATCTGTGTGTTGTTGCTGCAGTTTCTGTTTCGGCCTGTTTGTTGTATCTTTGCCTCCCCATTTAGCACGTCTTGTGCCGGTTTGTGTTAATATATTAAGCTGATTAAAAAAAATACATCAAGATTACCATGTTCTACGTTTATTAATGGAACTTATGTAATAACTAAAGACATTTATTAGTGATCAAACTAACAAACTCAGATTTCAATTAGCAACATATTACAATATGGTGAACAGCCAAACAACCTCATCCACTAAATAGAATTTTTATCACAATACATTTTGGACAATTAATAATTCTTGGTGGATGATGCAAGCATTCATTATAATCAGGAAAAATAATATGGCCTAAAGGCATGTTGTGTAGCAGAATAAAATTCAATGATTATTGAAAGAAAATAATGACAAAAGGCCATTTTCAGCATTATAAAATATCTAAACTTGACTTGTTCCTATTTTAACATAAAATGATTCTAATAATGCAAGCTCATGAGTCATGAATCATTTTCATCTTGATTTGTTGAACAATACAGTAAAAGAATAATCACATAATAAAGAACACACGTAATTTATGCTTCAGTTGCACTTCCAACATGCTCACTCATTTTCACTTTTGTGCTTCACATTTTCTTCCATTGTCAATCTTCTTTGAATTTGAACTTCACAACTTCTTGTTTGATAATGCATAATCCTCTTACCTGGAAAATCATTTTAAAGAAATCTACAAGGCATAGAATAGTGAGGATTTTTACACACTTGTAATGCAGAATAACTTGTTGATATGTTCCCAGTGTATATTTTTTATAGTAAACAGTAATCATTATAAAATTAATTCATAGTAAAAAACCATGAATCATAGGTTTGCTTGTTCCTTTTGCAGCATCCTTAACCTAGCTTTCCCGATTCCTAGGCTCCATTGTTATCTATCAATTCTTGACCATCCTCTCCTCTTCTAAACACTAACAAATAAATATGTTTAATGAAATTGTTATTGTTATCCTATTAGTTGCTTTGTTTTCCTCTCCAAGCTGTGGAAACCTAAAAACAGCAACACAAAAATAAATCAGAGACCAAACAAAAGGAATCGACATAAAAAAAGTTAATCTAAGAAAAATCACAATATAAAATACATTAATATGATAAAATACAATAAAAATCACATTAATATTAGATGAAAAACCATTTTGATTGCGTTCACAATAATCACACTACTTATCTTTTGCATCAATATATTGAAATAATTACTAAATAATATTATAAAATTTACTTTAAACTAAAAGTTGTAATCAAATTCTCAAAATAATATGATAAATAATCAAGTAAGTGGACACAGATGTTGATCCTAACTCGAAGAATGAGGTCGGTATGGAGGTAGATGTGAATGACCTTGTGCAAAAGACTCCATGAATTTATGTAACTGCTCTCGGAGCAATCGTGAATCCTCCTGTGACTGTTGTGATCGCTCTCGAGCTAAACGTGACTCCTCCTGTGATGCACGAATAAATTCCTCATTAGTCTTCAACCGCTCCTTGAGTTCCATGTTTTAAGCTGACATTTTAGATATTGCAGTCCTCATATGCTGATATTCATATGGTGAGATGCCGTCAGATGATCTGGATGAAGAAGACTTATATTTTCCTGCCTCTGCTCCCAAACCATATATGCGTCCTTTCTTGTCGACTCCTCCAACTACTTCTAAGAAGATGAAGTTGTCTGACTGGTGGTCAGTAGACACATCATCCCCCTCTGTTTGCTGTGAATTCCTTTCAAAAATCTGTCTTTCATATTCATCCTACAAAATTAGAGTTCGTCTTAATTCTTACGTACAAAAATATGAAATTAAATTAACTACTACAATTACCTTAATTAAATTCATATATAAACCAACCAATAACAACTTAGACAAATTAAAACTAGCTTTTAATTAATAACTTAGTTAACATGACTTCTTTCCAAGTGAAGAAACATAAGATTATCATGTTCAGATGTCAGAACTTGATGAACAATAATAAGCATGCATAACATTAAAAACTATAGCACAAAAGCAGGAAACATACAAAAATATACATGATTAGATAACAAAAAACAATTATAGCACATGATGGCAGAGTTATAGTATAACAGCATGCATCAATACACATGAGGACAATTATAAATACTAATTTTAAAGTATTTCCAATCACCTTGACTTTCCACCCGCATACCAAGTCCACAAAAGGATATAACTAATTCTAGAAAATTTTCAATTGTTTTATGTTTATTTGACAAAAGGCTAGAAATGATAATCTCATCGAATCGTAACTTACCGCAACCATCTGGGATTTGGAGGATACCTACTTTGATGGATCGCATTTCATTTTGTGTGTCTTTAGATACACCTCCCAACAGGTTGGAGTCATGTTTGAGTCAGTTTTCTATAGTACAAAATAAATAGATTAGTATTATTATTAATTTAAATCATTATGCCTTACTGCAAATATAATTTGTTTACTTACTAATCTTTTAGAATGCTCAGTTGTTGGAATTGACCCACAAGTGTGCAATGGACCACCAGATGATCTTCTATTTTGCTTATTAACTTCTGTCTTGTCCTTCCAATTACTATCTTCCCAATTTTGTTCCAATTTTTCACGCAATTCATCAGGGATCCATTCGCCTTTGTCTATTCCTTTTCGTACCCGATACATTGTATTTTGGTACCCATAAGATGCCTTGTGATGATAAGTCTTCTTTATGTCTTGCTCGTGCTCAAGAAGCCACTTATATATCCTCTGCAATACAAGCAAATATAGGATAAACAGGACATCAAACTAGGAGCTTTGCTCTAGAACTTGTAACTCTTCTGTGAGTTATTAATATTCACCACTGTTCTCTTGTTTCTATTGATTTACTATGTTTTATTGGCTCTGCTCTATCATATATGTTCTTTAATAATCGCTCTTTTCTCTTTTCAAATTTTTTTTCTCCAACTGTCGTTGACCCAACAACAGTTAACCAATGTCAGACACTATTAAAGGCAGTTGAACAATTAAAAAAGTACTGACGACAGTTGAAAAAAAGATCAATTTCAAAAACGAAAAAGAGAAATTGTCGTATTTTTTAGGCCTCCACATTGTTCACATGCCTTCCAAAAATTCGAAAAGGCTGTTATACAACTATCAGAAGTTGTGTTTCAATGTTCTTAGAGTTATATTTCCATTGGTAACCTAAATTATAACTTATATATTTACTATGGCTACTGCAGGACACTACATCAACTATGTATTTTCTACTTCATTGCCAAAAGAAATCATAAGATGGTGCTCGTTTGAAGATGCTATACATTTTCAAACGTATACATATAAAATTCTATACAAGAACATCAGACCAAAAGAGTTCTTCAACGTATATATTAGAATGAAAAATGTCTATTGTTTATAGATTTAGCAATTGCATTTCAATCATAATCAGATTACCATAAAGGACAAAACATTGAAAGGTAAATGTATTATTCTCCGATAGACCAACACAAACAAACAAATAAAGCCAAGAAGCAAATACAATTTTAATACCTAGCATACAAAGACACAAGTAGATGACACACAAGAGCTTGGCATTTGTGCTTGAGCATAGGAAGTCTCTTGATTGTGTTCTTGAGCATAGGAAATCTCTTGCAGTTGTGCTTGAGTAGTTTGAAGTCTCTTGCTATTTTGAGCAGTGAGAATTTGTAATTAGATATTGATTTTAGTGAACTCTCATTGGAAGTGCAAGGGGCAGTGGACTACTTCCAGTTTGTGGAAGGAACCACTATAAATTGCTTTGTGTCATTCTTATTTCTCTATCTCTTTAATTATCCGCTGCAACTAGACTCTAATCACTACTTCAAAAGTTGAACTCTATCAGGTTTTGAACAGTGAATTCAGCTTTAGGAGAAGAAAAAGAAACCACAATTCAACCCCCCCCATCTTGTGTTTTTCTCACCTTCAATTGGTATCTAGAGCATTGGTCTGTTGTCTTAACACTTAGCAGTGTAAAAGATAAAGATCTGAGAAAAACATGGTTGAAGAAGTTCCCATTCCCGAAAGGAACAATGTTGTTCATTATGATTATGGCACTTCTGATGACAAGAAGTCTGACTCTAGCAAAGCTCCAAAGTCCAATGGGAATCCTGAAGAATTTTCTTGGTGGAAAAACAACGTGTATAGTCACATCATGGGTTTAGATGAAGAACTATGGGATATTCTTGAAGATGGTGTTGGTGACTTAGCCCTTGATGAAGAAGGAGCTGTTATCGATAGAAGGAAACACACTCCTGCTTAGAAGAAGCTTTACAAGAAGCATCACAAGATCAGAGGAATCCTTGTTGCTTCTATACATCGCACAGAATACATGAAGATGAGTGGTAAATCTATTGCAAAGACAATGTTTGCTTCAGTTTGTGCAAACTATAAAGGTAGTAAGAAGGTTAGAGAAGCAAAGGCTCTCATGCTTGTTCATTAGTATGAGTTGTTTAAGATGAAAGTATTGAGGAAATGTACTCAAGATTTCAGACTCTAGTCTCTGGACTTCAAATATTGAAGAAAAGTTATGTTGTTTCTGATCATGTGAGCAAGATATTGAGGAGGCTAAAGATTTACACACTTTAAGTGTTGAAGATCTTGTTAGCTCTCTCAAAGTTCATGAAATGAGTCTCAACGATCATGAGCCTTCTAAGAAGACAAAATATATTGCTCTGCCATCTAAAGGAAACTCATCTAAAGCTCTCAAAGTCATTGAATCTGAAGAAGAATCCCTCGATGGAGATTCTGATGAAGACCCTACTGTTGTTGAGAAGATGGCTATGTTTTCCAACAAGATTCAGTATCTGGCTAGGAAGAACATGAAGTTTTTGAGCAAAAGAAGTGGTTACAAAAGCTCCAAGAAAGAAGATCAGAAGGGTTGCTTCAACTGTAAGAAGCCTGGACACTTTATTGTTGATTGCCCTGATCTTCAGAAAGAGAAATCAAAGGAGAAGTCCAAGAAGTCAACCTTCAAACCAAGCAAGTTCAGAAAGCAGATTAAGCAGAGTTTAATGGCCAACTGGGAAGACTTAGATAGTGAATCTGGTTGTGATAAAGAAGAAGTTGATGATGAAGCAAATGTACATGTGGGGTTAGTAGCTACAGTGACACCAGAAGCTGAACCTGAATCAGATTCTGAAGATGAAAAAAGGTATATTCTAAAATTCTCAGAGAAGAACTTATTGAGTCTCTTAAAGAGCTTCTCACACATTTTGAACATAGAACCAATGAGTTATGTGATTTAAAAGAAAAATATGTTGCTTTAATGAAACAACAAGAATAAACTCTATTAGATCTAAAAGCATCTGAGGAAGGACTTAGAGGTTTTGACTTCATTTGTAAAACTTATGAAGACAAACTCAAGACTCTTTTGTCAGAAGCTACAAGAAAAGTGTGATGGAAAACCATTAAGTAAACATCAAATTGCTCTTGAAGATTTTATTATATCTGGCATTGACAGAAGCAAGATAGCTTCCATGATTTATAGCATTTACAAGAACAATGGTAAAGGGATTGGATTCTCAGAAGGGAAACCTAATGGGATCAGTCTTAAAGCATGTTGTGAATGCATTAAGGAAGGATTGAAAACCTTCTTTGTGCTAGAAAGTGCTAAGTCTGAAACTGCTGTTCAGTCAGAATCTGAAGCTTCTAGTTCTAAGACTAAGAATATTTCAAAGTCAAAGAACTTTAAGCCTAAGGCAATGACAAACTCTAATTCTAAGACTTCAAAGATCAAGATTCTGGAGAGATCATAACTTGTACCTCAGAGCTAGTTGAACTCAGAGTCTGGTATCTTAAAGCCTAAGTTTTAGAGGAATAAAACAGTTGTTGTGTCTTGTGAATCAAAACCAAAAGGTGTTAAACCTAAGGTATTGACTGATCAGAAGCTATCAAACTTTTAGAACAAGGCACAAGGGAAGAAAAACAAAACTTCCAGTACTAACCTCAAAGGACCCTAAAAGATACGGGTACCTAAATTTGAAATTGTCAATGTTGCAGATATGCCTAAGAGAAAAGGAAAAGCAAAGGTCATGGTACCGAGACAGCGGTTGCTCAAGACATATGACAGGAGAGAAGTCTATGTTCCTTACCCTAACAATGAAAGAAGGAGGAAATGTGAAATTTGGAGGCAACCAAGCTGGAAAAATCATTGGTACAGGAACTATTGGTAACTCTTCTATCTCTATTAATAAAGGGTGGTTGGTAGATGGTCTTAGACATAACCTTCTTAGTATCAGTTAGTTTTGTGATAATGGTTATGATGTGATGTTTGATAAGCCACACTGCACAATAGTTAATAAAAATGACAACTCCATAGTATTTAAGAGAAAGAGGATAGATAATGTCTATAAAATTAACTTTTATGGACTGGTTGATCAGAAGGTAGTTTGCCTTCTATTAGTGAATGATAAAAAGTGGGTATCGTACAGAAGGTTGGGACATGCTAACTAGAGATTAATCTCTAAGCTTAGTAAGTTACAACTGGTCAAAGACTTACCAAACATTGATTATCATTCAGATGCACTTTGTGGTGCATGCTAGAAAGGGAAGATTGTTAAGTCATCTTTCAAAACAAAAGACATTGTGTCAACCTCCATATTGATTTATTTGGACCAGTTAACACTGCATCTTTATATGGAAGTAAATATGGATTAGTCATTGTTGATGATTACAGAAAATGTACTTGGGTTAACTTCAAGAGAAGTAAGGATAATGCATATGATGTGTTCAACAACTTCTGAACTCAGATACAGTCTGAAAAAATATGAAAATTTTAAAAGTCAAAAGTGATCATGGTGGAGAGTTTGAAAATGAGGCATTTGAAACTTTTTGTGAAAAACATGGAATTGCCCATGAATTCTCTTCTCCTAGAACTCCATAGCAAAATGGGACTGTAGAGAGAAAAATAGAACTTTACAAGAAATGGCTAGAACCATGATTCATGAAAATAATTTGGCTAAACATTTTTAGGCAGAAGCAGTGAATACAACATGTTATGTCCAAAATAGAATCTATATTAGACCTATCTTGGAGAAAACTGCATATGAACTCTTTCAGGAAAGAAGACTCAATATCTCTTACTTTCATCAGTTTGGATGTACCTGTTACATTCTAAATAATAAAGTTTAGCTAAAGAAATTTGATGCCAATGCCCAAAGAGGAATCTTTATAGGTTACTCTGAAAGGTCAAAGGCATACAAAGTGTATAATTCAGAAACACAATGTGTTGAAGAATCAATGCATATCAAATTTGATAACAAGGAGCCTGGAAATAAAATTCCAGAGCAAAGTGAAGGTGAAAGTTTTGCAGATATACAGGTGGCTGAAGATACTTCAGAACCTGATCAGATTACTGAATCTGAAGATAGTCCAGAAACTGAACCCACTGCAGAAACTCAAGATGAAGTAGCTTCTGATGCAGCTCAAGATGGTTCTCAGCAAGCTAATCAATCCAAGAATACATTCAAGTACAAGTCTTCACAGCCAGAGGATCTAATCATTGGAAACAAAGTGAGTCCTAGAAGAACAAGATCATATTTCAGACAAGAAGAGTTTATGATGGGATTGTTATCAGTGATAGAGTCTGCTACTGTTGATGAAGCACTTTCAGATGATGGATGGATACTAGCTATGCAAGAAGAACTCAATCAATTTCAATGAAATGATGTGTGGGATTTGCTACCCAAACCTCAACACAAAAACATTATTGGAAGAAAATGGGTAATCAGAAACAAGCTTAATGAGCAAGGAGAAGTAGTCAGAAACAAAGCCAGACTTGTTGCTCAAGGTTACAATCAACAAGAAGGCATTGATTATACTGAAACATTTGCTCCAGTTGCAAGATTGGAAGCAATAAGGTTACTTCTATCATATGCAGTAAATTATGGCATTATATTATATCAAATGGATGTTAATACTGCATTTCTCAATGGAATGATATCTGAAAAAGTGTATGTCACGCAACCTCCTAGTTTTGAGGATCTTAAGCATCCTTATCATGTTTATAAGCTTAAGAAATCATTGTATGGTCTTAAACATTTAAGTTTTACTGATAACAAGGTATTAAAAATGACAGTTGGATATGCTAATATTTGTTCAAGTGTGCAGGACCATAGACAAAAATTTAAGTGTCTTTAAATCAAGCATAGGTTATGGAAGAACAAATGCGAGCAATGGAATCTACGAAAAGGAAGCTTGTGTTGCAAGAAAGCATCTGAAGAAAAGAGCGTCTAAAGAGAAGAGGTTCCGAAGATCATCAGAAGCAGTCTCATCAGAAGTTGTCTAACAGAAGCTGACGTCATCAGAAGCTGAAGTTAGTTAAATGTTGTCATTTTGATTGCACATCATTGCAGAAGGAATAGAAGCATGGAGCAACGACTACTTCAAAATAATTAGAAAGCATTGGATGCTTATTTTCTGAGAAGCACAAGAAAAGGACAAAGTACAATTGTACAACAACTATCTCCACTACTCTGTTCTTTCTGTCTGCAATAGTACAAGACAACAGTTGTGACTACGTTGGTAATCCTCTATACAAAGAATGGATTTGAAATTGTTCCCTCCTAGGACAATAACCAAATCAAGCAACAGATCATTGGTGATTATCAAGCTTCAGCAATGACTCTTTTGATGTGCTGGCAATCAACAACGCTCTTTCACACCTCTATATAAAGGAGAGAAGACTTGAAGATTTCCAAGAGACTCACAACAATTTTACAAGAGCCAAACCTCCGCTGAAATTGTTTCACATCATGTTCACTTAGAATTTCTTAACAACGTTCATATTTTAGAAATTCTAGAGTCTTAAAAGTTTGTATTACCAAACAACATGTCTTCACTCCTTTATATAGAGGTGTGAAAGATACGTTGTGAAATTACTAGCTCATCAAAGAGTCGTTTGAAGCTTTGATCAATCACCAATAATCTTTTGCCTGATATGGTTATTGTCCTACGAAGAATCAATTTCAAATTCATTCCAAGTCTTGAGGAACATCGTTGCAGGCATGGTTGTTATTCTTGTCTAGTTGCGAAGGCAAAATAGAGTAGTGGAGGAAGTGGTTGTACAGTTTGTACAATTGTCCTTTGTCAACTCTCTTTAAAGAACAAGCCTCCAATGCTCTCAAATTCTTTAAATTAGCCGTTGCTTCACTCTCTTGGTCTTCTGCAATGCTTAGGCGTGATTAAATCATATAAACAGCCTTTGAAGCTTTAATTCTCTCAGCCTCTGATGATCTTCAGCTCCTGATGATCTTCAGATGCTCTGACGAAAATTGCTTCTGCTGATCTGCTTCTGATGAAGTTGCTTCTGATGATGACGTCATCACTTTAGGAGCGCTTTTCTTCAGATGCTTTAAGCTTCCTTTTTGTTGATTTCATTGCTTTCTTTTGTTCTTCTAGAACCCTATAAGATGCAAATTTTTTGTTTATGGTCTTGTAAACTTGAACAAATATTAGTATATCCAATTGACTATTTTTAATACCTTGTTATCATCAAAACTCTAAAGGGTAATGTTTAAACACTTTTTGTTCCAACAATCTCCCCCTTTTTGATGATGACAAACATTAGTATTTAAAATGTTCCATTGTTGTTAATCTAATTAACAAGTTGACTTTTAGGGTATGAGGTTTGTAAGCTCCCCTTGAGTCCAATAGTACTTTAAGGTGGGGTTTGTAAGCTCCCCCTGAGTTCTATCCATGTTAATTAAATTCATCATTAAAAGGCTAATAACACTCAAAATAATCTCACATTAGAATAGACTAAGAGATGAGAAGAAGGTCCTATTAATTTAACTAAATTAAGATTTAAATTAATAGGGCTCAGCGCTTCTAAATACTATACATCTACTCCCCCTTAATCAAGATTCTATTAAGATTAAATTAATGGGGCTCAGAGCCTATAAATACTATACATCTACTCCCCCTTTTGTCATCAACAAAAAGATAATATAAATAGACAAAAAGAAGAGATGGAAAAAAAAACATTGTGAGAAAAAAATTCAAAAATCACATAAGTTCGATATTGGTTCAGAAGCGAAAAAATTATGTTCAGAAGCACAAAAAAAATAGTTCATAGGCAGAAATATGCAAAAGTACAAACAAAGAAATTAAAACAAGCTAGAGGTGTGCAACTAAGGTTTGGCTTGTTTTTGGAACATCTCCATCATCTCTTTGAGCATCTTGTTTGTTGTCTCTGCTTGCTGCTTCATTTCTTCCTTGAAAGCCTCATTGCTTCTGATCAAGTTTTCTTCTCTAATTCTTGCTTCTTCCAGCTTAGCTTCTATGGATGTCTTGTACTCAAGCAGCAGTAGTTTCTGATCTAGAACTTCTTTCTTCAGCTGCTTGTTCTCTCTTTCTAGTTCAGTATTCCTTTGAAGTAATTCCAACTCAGTAGAGACTTGCTTGAGATTGATCTTTGTCAGCCAAGAGATATCCAGTTCTTTTGCGTGAACACCAGAAGGGATAACATCTCTGGTTAATATGCATAGAGGGGACTTCACAAGTGTTCTACTGACTTCTACCTCTTGTAGATTATTGACAACACCTCTTAGCCAGTCTTGAAGATTGTTCTGAGCAATGTCTTGAGCATCAAAAGATGATCTCTAAAGTTCAAACAAGACAAAATCCACTCTTTCTCTCAATCTTCTCCACTGCTTCTCATAGCTTTCTTCATGAACCAAGTTGTTTCTTACTTCAACCAGCTTGTTCCGCTCCAGAAATATGTTCTCACACACATCTGCTAATAAAGTAAAATCTAGAAACAAGGTGGGTGGAGAAGGGACATTTGTAGATCTTGGAGGAGTACAAGCTTAAGTAGCTTGGTTAGAAGATGAAGGTTGGTCATTTCTAGAGGTTTCAGAAGGTAGGCTGGGTTCAACAAAGAGAGTGTTGGTCTCAGAAGGTTGATCAAGAACAGACTCTAAGATCATGGTAGAAGATGAGCTTGCAGACTTATTAAGAAACCCAGGTTTGAACCACGGATTAGTTTGCTTATCCTTACCATCAGAAGAATCTGATATGATCATAAAGTCAAGTTCATTGATCTGTTCATTTGAAGTATGAGACACTTGTTCTAGATAGGACTCTTCTAGATTTTGATTTGGAGATCCTGGCCTTTGTTCAGATTGTTGTTGTTGTTGGGGGTCTTCTAAAATAACTTCCTTAGAAGCTATTTCAGAGGCTTTCTCTAGATTGGACTCAGAACCTGGTAATTCACCAAAACAGATGATTCAGAGGTTTGGGTAGTTGTATTGGCATGAGATGATGATGATTTTTCATGATTGGTAGACTCAGGCTCTGCTGGTTCACTTACAACCTCTGCATCAGCGGGTATAAATTGAAGTGATTCAATCACTGGAGGTTGAAAAGGATGATCAGCAGGCAAGCTTGCACACACATTAATTCTCATTTGTGACATCTCACCTATTCTTTCAAGAACAGATGGATACATTGGCACAAATGTATCATCATCATCACGCTTTTTCTGATGTTTGGTGGATGGTGATGGGGACAAAGATTTAACTAAGTTTGCATAGACTCTATTCAAAGGAATATTGTCTATGTCTAAAGAGGTTGATTCTGAGGTTGAGTGGGAGGCTGAGGTTGAGCTAGATTCTATTTCTATTATATTAGCAGTGTTAGGAGAATCAGGATTACCTATTGTTGCTTTTGAAGCAGCAGCTTCCTCCTGAACTCCTTCAGCATCCATCATTTCACCAGCCATCACCAGTTGTTGAAGATTCTTTGTTAGCTCAATTCCGAGTTGAGCCGCTTAAATAGTTGATTTCTTCAACAAAGCTTCAGCAGGAATTTCAATCTCTGTAGCAATCTCAAGTGCTTTTTGCAAGGCAGCTTCTTCTGCTGCTTTCTTCCTTCTGATCTCTCTGGTTACCAATCCAGTTACAGCTACAATATGATTCTCTTGTTCAATCACACTAAGTGATTCCTTCAATTTCCTAGCATGATGTTTCCTCTTCTTCTTAGGAATTGATAGAGCAAGTTGAGGCTGTGGAGTTTCATAACCAGTTGCTTCTACTTGAGTAGCAGCTTTGGCTTTCTTGGCTTTCTTTGGAAGTGGTTCAGGAGCTTCCTCAATATACTCAGTTTTTGAGATTGCTCTCTTCTTGGACTTCCTGCTTTTAGCTATAGGCAGAGCACCACCATACATGGTGTCAGGAATATCACTACGCTTGATTGTTTGACCAGTTTTCTCATAGTGATCCATAATGAAGTTGACTTTGACATCAAGTGGATCTTGTTTGCAGATTGGAGGAAAGTCATCCATCAGGTTGGATACAACTGCAGATTCCTTCAAATATATGCTAAGTTCAGTGTAGTCCTCTTTCTTGATTAACTTCATATGCTTCAGAGTACTACCGTTGATCACTTTCCCTGTTACTGTGCCTAGATGTGCATCAGTAAAGAGATTGATCTCTTTGAGTGTGTTCAGAATCCCTCCTTGATGAAGAATTTCTGAAACAAGTCTTCCATAGGGAATCCAGCATCTCTTGATTGTTTGACTTTCCCTTAGGGTCTTAATCATGTGTCTGAAGATGTACTTAGGCACATTTGCCTTCTCCTAAGTCATGAAGAAATGCAGAAACACTCTGTGATCAAGTGAAGGTTGATCTCCACCACCACCTTTTGGTAGAAGATTCTCATTTTGGATCTTCAGGAGCAACTTATGTTCCATGCTCAAGTCACAATACTTTCCCTTCTTCTTACTGTTGAACATGGTCTTGTTGACTATATCATTCCAAGGACTTGTTTTGTTGTTGTCCAAGCCACTTACGAACTTTCCTTCAGATTATCTCCTAATCACCCATGATGCTTGATTGCATTTCTGTGCGAGTGAAGGGTTCCAAACCCATTTCCTCTCTTGTTTTACCCTTTAGACTGGGGTCTATCAGAACTTTCTCATCCATTTCCAATTGAGCAGCTTTACGATTGTAGACTTGTGCTCTCACCCAAAAGTGCCTTACTAGGTTCATGTAGGTTGGACCATTCAGCATCCTAAAATAATCATCTAGGTCCTAAGCGTGATAGTATCCTCTGAGCTCACAACCATGATGCGCTAGAGATATGAAATCGACAAGGTTTTCAACTTGAACATTGAGTTCCCATTCTTCTAACGACATAGTTATTCCCCTGATTTCATATGCAGGTGTCTCTTGCATAGACGTTTTTGGAACTGAACTTGAAGATGCCATTGATGTTGAAGAGAGTTTTAGGGTTTTCTTTGAAGAAGATGAAATTTTTCACAAGGAGCGGTCTAAAATCAGAAAGTATCGGAAGTGAAGTGAGTAGTGTGTGTCTTTTGTCTAAGTGTTTTTAGCAAAAACGTTTGCAATTCAGAAGTTGACAAACAAACATTAACATTTATGACACGGGGGCGCGAGTAAGTACATTCAAAGCATAAATTCATCATTGCCCTCTTACGTTATCCACCAATGCACTTAAGCCACGTCAGAAGTTCTCAGAATACCTACCAAGTTAGTGGGACAGATGCTACTTAAGAAGTAACTTCCAACGTTTCCACTAACTCTGCTATTCAGTAGCAAAGAGTTCAGCTTCTGAAGTTAAAATGCTGATGTCATCTTCAAAAGCACATTTTCCTCAGAATCTCAGTTAAGAGCTTCTGGTGAACTGTAGCTTCTGAGCTAACTTCAAGACCTAACTTCTTGTTCAGGAGCAAGCAAGTTTAATCAGACACAAAGTGCATGTTCAAATTTTTCTTTATAAAATCAAATCTTTCCACAGTTAAAGGCTTGGTAAATATATCAGCCCATTGATGTTCAGTATCAATTAATTGTATATCTAAAATTCCTTTTTAAACATAATCTCTAATAAAGTGGTGTTTGATTTCAATATGCTTGGCTTTTGAATGTAGAATAGGATTCTTTGACAAACAAATAGCAGCAGTATTATCACAATAAATGGGAATACTGTTACCACTAATCTGATAGTCTTCCAACTGATGCTTCATCCAAAGTAGTTGTGTACAACAACTTGCAGCTGAGATGTATTCTGCTTCTGCTGTAAACATAGCAAAAGTTGCTTGTCTTTTGCTAGCCCAGGATATCAGTTTCTCACCAAGAAACTGACAGTTTCCACTGGTTCATTTTCTTTCAATCCTATCACCAGCATAATCAGCATCACAAAATCCAACCAACTTATAATCTAAGGATTTCCTATATAGGAGTCCAAGATTTGTTGTTCCTTTCAGATACCTGAAGATTCTCTTCACTGCAGTTAAATGAGAGTCTCTGGGATCTGACTGGAATCTTGAACACAGACATACACTGAACAAAATATCTGGCCTAGATGCAGTGAGGTATAACAAAGAACCAATCATACCTCTGTACAGCTTCTGATCTACTTTTGATCAAATGTCTTCTTTGCTTAAGGTACATGTGGGATGCATTGGTGTGTTCATCACTTTACAATCTTCAAGCTTGAACTTCTTCAGAAGCTCCTTTGTATACTTTGTTTGATGAACATATACTCCTTCTTTGCATTGATTGATTTGAATTCCAAGAAAGAACTTCAATTCTCCCATCATGCTCATTTCAAATTCATCCTGCATTAACTTAGAGAATTCCTTGCAAAAAGATGCATTAGTAGAACCAAATATTATATCATCAACATATATCTGCACAACAAGAGTGTCTTTCTCAAGTGTCTTTCTGAAGAGTGTTGTATCAACCTGACCTCGTTTAAAATCATTTTTGATCAGGAAATTACTTAGTCTATCATACTAAGCTCTGGGAGCTTGTTTAAGACCATATAGTGATTTCTTAAGTTTATAAATATGGTCAGGATGCTTAAGATCCTCAAAACCAGGAGGTTGTTTGACAAACACTTCTTCTGATATTACTCCATTGAGAAATGCACTCTTTACGTCCATTTGATATAATATTATGCCATGATTAACTGCATAGGATAGAAGTAACCTGATTGCTTCCAATCTTGCAACTGGAACAAATGTTTCAGTGTAATCAATGCCTTATTGTTGGTTGTATCCGTGAGCAACAAGTCTGGCTTTGTTTCTGACTACTTCACCTTGCTCATTCAACTTATTTCTGAATACCCATTTTGTTCCAATAATGTTCTTCTGATGAGGTTTGGGTACCAGATCCCACACATCATTTCTTTGAAATTGATTAAGCTCTTCTTGCATAGCTAATATCCATCCATCATTTGATAGTGCTTTATCAGTTGTACTAGGTTCTATCATTGACAATAATCCTATCATAGACTCTTCTTGTCTGAAATATGATCTTGTTCTTCTAGGACTCTCTTTGTTTCCAATGATTTTATCCTCAGGATGTGAAAACTTGTACTTGAATGTATTTTTGGATTGATTGGCTTGCTGAGAACCATCTTGAGCTTCATCAGAAGCTACTTCATCTTGAGCTTTTGAAGTGGGTTCAGCTTCTGGATTGACTTCAGACTCAATAGTCTAATCAGGTTTTGAAGTGTCTTCAGTCACCTGTATATCTACAATACTTTCATCTTGCTTTGGAGTTTCATCTCCAGGCTCTTTGTCATCAAATTTCACGTGCATAGATTCTTCAACACAGAGTGTCTCTGAATTATCCACTTTGTATGCCTTTGACCTTTCAGAGTAACCCAACCTCTTTGGGCCTTGGCATCAAATTTCTTTAGGTAGAGCTTGTTATTTACAATGTAACAGGTACATCCAGATTGATGAAATAAGAGATATTGGGTATTCTTCCTTTAAAGAGTTCATATGTTGTTTTCTCCAAGATAGGTCTTATATAGATTCTATTTTGGACATAACATGTTGTATTCACTGCTTCTGCCCATAAATGTTTAGCCAAATTATTTTATGAATCATGGTTCTTGCCATTTCTTGTAAAGTTCTGGAGGTTGAGACAATGTCTTTTGTTTTTACAGATGATTTCACAATCTTTCCTTTCGGGCATGCACCACAAAGTGCATCTGAATGATAGTTAATGTTTGGTAGGCCTTTACAAGTTGTAACTTACTAAGCTTAGACATTAATCTCTAGTTAGCATGTCCCAACCTTCTGTGCCACACCCATTTCTTATCATTCACTGATAGAAGGCAAATTACTTTCTGATCAACCAGTTTAGAGAAATTGATTTTATAGACATTCTCTATCCTTTTTCCCTTGAATATTATGGAGTTGTCATCTTTGTTAATTACTGTGCAGTTGGTCTTACCAAACATTACATCATAACCATTGTCACAAAATTGACTTATACTCAAAAGGTTATGTTCAAGACCATCTACCAACCACACATTATTAATTGAGATAGAGGAGTTACCAATAGTTCTTGTACCAATGATCTTGCTAGATTGGTTGCCTCCAAACTTCATTTTTCCTCCTTCTTTCATTGTGAGGGTGAGGAACATAGACTTCTCTCCTGTCATATGTCTTGAGCAACCGTTGTCTAGGTACCATGATTTTTTCTTTTCCTTTGCTCTTTGGCATATCTGCAGTATTGACAATTTCAGATTTAGGTACCCATTTCTTTATGGGTCCTTTGGGGTTAGTACTGGAAGTTTTACTTTTCACTTCTTGTACCTTGTGTTGTAAGTTTGATTGCTTCTGATTAACCAATACCTTAGGTTTAACACCTTTTGGTTTTAGTTCCCAGGAAGCAACAACTGTTTTGTTCTTCTAAAACTTGGACTTCAAGATACCAGACTCTAGTTTTAATAGACTCTAAGGAACAGATTCTGATTTCTTTAGAATCTTGATCTTTGAAATTTTAGAATCAGAGTTAGTCATTGCCTTAGACTTAGAGTTCTTTGGCTTTGAAATGATCTTAGGCTCAAAGCTGGAAGCTTCAGGTTCTGACTGAACAACAGTTTCAAACTTAGCACATTTAGGTACAAAGAAGGTTTTCAACCCTTCCTTGATCTATTCACAACATGCTTTAGGACTGATTTCATTAGATTTCCCTTCTGAAAATCCAATCCCTTTACCATTGTTTTTGTAAATGCTGTAAATCATAGAAGCAACTTTGCTTCTGTCAATACCAGACTTGATAAAATCTTCAAGAGCAATTTCATGTTTACTTAAAGGTTTTCCATTACACTTTTCTTGTAGTTTCTAACAAAGAAACTTGAGCTTCTCTTCATAGGTTTTACAAATGAAGTCAAAGTCTCTAAGTCCTTCTTCAGAAGCTTTTAGATCCAAAAGAGTCGATTCTTGTTGTTTCATTAAGTCAACATATTTTTATTTCAAATCTTTCAACTCATTGGTTCTGAATTCAAAAAGTGTAAGGAGCTCTTTAAGAGACTCAACAAGTTCTTCTCTGCGAATTTTAGAGTATACCTCATTTTCATCTTCAGAGTCTGATTCAGGTTCAACTTCTGATGTTAATGTGGCTACGAACCCCACAACTACATTTGCTTCATCTTCAGCTTCTTCCTTTTCAGACCCAGATTCACTATCTAAATCTTCCCAGGTTGCCATTAAGCTCTTCTTAATCTGCTTCCTGAATTTCCTTGAGTTGAAGCTTGATTTCTTTGACTTGTCCTTTCATTTCTCCTTCTGAAGATCATGGCATTCAGCAACGAAATGTCTAGGCTTCTTACAATTGAAGCATCCCTTTTGATCTTCTTTCTTGGAGCTTTTATAACCACCTCTCTTACTCAGAAACTTCCTGTTCTTCCTTGCCAGATACTCAAGCTTGTTGGAAAACATAGCCATCTTCTAAGTAGGATCTTCATCAGAATCTCCATCAGATGATTCATCTTCAGATTCAATAACTTTAAAAGCTTTTGATGACTTCCCTTTAGATGACAGCGCAATAGATTTAGCCTTTCTGGCAGGTTCATGCTCATTTAGACCTATCTCATGAACTTTGAGAGAGCTGACAAGATCTTCAACACTTAAAGTGTTTAAGTCTTAGCTTCCTCAATAGTAGTAACTTTAGGTCTCCATCTAGCAGGTAAGCTTCTTAGTATCTTGCTCACATGATCTGAAGCAACATAGCTTTTCTTCAGTATTTGTAGTCCAGAGACTAAGGTTTGAAACCTTGAGTACATTTCCTCAATAGTTTCATCATCCTTCATCTTAAATAACTCATACTGATGAACAAGCATAATCGCTTTTGCATCTCTGACTTTGTTACTGCCTTCATAGTTTGCACAGAGAGAAGCAAACATCGCTTTAGTAGTAGATTTATCACTCATCTTCATACACTCTGCTCTAGGTATAGCAGTGACAAGTGATCCTCTGATCTTGTGATGTTTCTTGTAAAGTTTCTTCTGTTCAGGAGTGTGTCTTTTTCTATCAATAGTTGCTCCTTCTTCATCAAGGACTAAGTCACCAACACCATCTTCCAGAATGTCCCATAGTTCTTCATCTAAACCCATGACATAGCTGTAGAAGTTGGTTTTCCACCAGGAAAATTCTTCAGGATCTCCATTAAACTTAGGAACTTTACCAGACTCAACTTTCTTTTCACCATAATCATATGGTACAGCAGTGTTGCTTCTACTGGTAGAGGTAGATATGTCTTCACCAGACATGTTTTTCTCAGATTTTTTTCTGTTACACTTTTAAGTGTTAAGACAACAGACCAAAGCTCTAATACCAATTGAAGGTGAGAAAAACACAAGAAGGGGGTTGAATTGTGTTTGTTTTTTCTTCGTTTTCTCCTACTGAAGTCACTGATCAGAAGCAGATAGAGTTCAGCATCAGAAGTGATGTTCAGATTCTAATTGCAGCGGATAAAACAGAGAGAGAGAGAGAGAGAGAGGAAAGACACAAAGCAATTATACAGGTTCCTTCCACAAACCGGAAGTAGTTCTGTCCCCCTTGCACTTCCAAGGAGAGTTCAATAAAATGTAATATCTGATTACAAATGCTCACTGCTACAACTAGCAAGAGACTTCAAATTACTCAAGCACAACTGCAAGAGATTTCCTATGCTCAAGCACACAAGTAAGAGCTTCCTATGCTCAAGCACAACTGCAAGAGACTTCCTTTGCTCAAGCACACAAGCAAGAGACTTCTTTGCTCAAGCACAACTGCAAGAGACTTCTAATCAAACAGAATTACAAAGAAAAATGTTTGAGGTTGAACACTTGATATACAATCAGTGGTGTTCACAATACAAATCAGATATAAACTCTTAAGATTCTAGAATTTCTAAGATATGGAAGTTGTTAAGAAATTCTAAGTGAACTTTTGATGCAGAACAATATCAGAGTTGTGGCGTTTTTGAATTGTTGTATAAGTTTTTCTTTCTACATTACCAAACAACATGTCTTCACTCCTTTATATAGAGGTGTGAAAGATACATTGTGAAATTACCAACGCATCAAAGAGTCGTTTGTTGCTTTGATCAATCACCAACGATCTTTTGCCTTATATGGTTATTGTCCTATGAAGAATCAATTTCAAATTCATTCCAAGTCTTGAGGAACATCGTTGTAGGCATGGCTGTTATTCTTGTCTTGTTGCGAAGGCAAAAACAGAGTAGTGGAGGAAGTGGTTGTACAGTTCGTACAATTGTCCTTTTTCAACGCTCTTTAAAGAACAAGCATCCAATGCTCTCAAATTCTTTAAATTAGTCGTTGCTTCACTCTCTTGGTCTTCTGCAATGCTTAGGCGTGATTAAATCATATGAACAGCCTTTGAAGCTTTAATTCTCTCAGCCTCTGATGATCTTCAGATGCTCTGACGAAAATTGCTTCTGATGAAGTTGCTTCTGATGATGACGTCATCACTTCAGGAGCGCTTTTCTTCAGATGTTTTAAGCTTCCTTTTTGTTGATTTCATTGCTCTCTTTTGTTCTTCCAGAACCCTATAAGATACAAATTTTTTGTCTATGGTCCTGTACACTTGAACAAATATTAGCATATCCAATTGACTATTTTTAAAACCTTGTTATCATCAAAACTCTAAGGGGTGATGTTTAAAGACATTTTGTTCCAACAAATTCAACCCCCCTTCTTGTGTTTTTCTCACCTTCAAATTTTGCAGGAAATACTTGGACAATAGAAGAATCAAAGGAGGAAAACTAAAAAGAGGAGCAAAGGCTATTTTGCCATAGCGAAATTTGTCGCCATGGAGGGAATGAGTTCCAGAATGACATTATCCTTCTCGCACTAGAGCTCGCCACAACGAACTAGAGAGCGAAAATTCGCCACAGCGAAGGTAAGGCGAGCAAGAGGGCGAGAAGTGATTCCAGAGACCATGTTTTGAGGATCAGAGCTCTCCATGGCAAGGAAAATCTTGCCTAGCGAGATAAGGCGGTTTGAAACACTGTAGGATGACGTGGTAGAAACCCACTGGCAAAGAAATGTCAGCTCGCCATGGCGAGCAAATCCTGCCTGGCGAGAATGTTAAATTATGCAGAAGTATAAAAGCTCATTCGCTCATTTTAGAATGGGTATTATTACATTTTTAGAGAGAGAATAAGGTGAAATTTATTGTCATGACAATGATCAACTAAATTTCCTTTGTTGGGATTAGAGGTACTTGATCAAACTTAGATGTAATATTTTGATCTTTCAAATATATGATTATAGCAATTTACAATATATTGAGTTTATTCTTGCATTTCATTCTTATGTTTGATTTAAATGTTATTGAGAAATACTTTTAAATCTAGTTTTAGAATATTCATCTATCAAAATAATGATTCTAGACATAGTGTTGATGTTTTGATAATCACACAAAGTATCAGAACTTAAAGCTTTCAGATCGTTTAATCGATTGAGAAACCGTCGATAAAACGATATGATTGATCTCGCAATATCATTTAGACATGAATGATGTTGTTGAGTGATACGTGATAATATCAGTAACAAGCTAGAATCCGTATATGTGATTATTAGGTTATATTCGACGCTTGATTAACGAACTCTAATCCTAACACTTTTACGCCTTATTATACTTCCCCAAACTTCAAGTACCCCTTGAATTTGGTGCTCCTTGAATCTTCGGATCCTTGAATACCCGTGCACCCCTTCAAACTCTTCACTCAAGCCTTCGATGCTACGTCCGGTAAACGAACCCCCTTCCACTTCAAGAACAGTTAGAAAGACCCCCAAGTCCTTTGGAGGTGGAATGAGATTATTCACTTCCTTTGAAGCCTTGATTAAGCCCAATCAATCTTCTTGAGAGAACAAAGTGATTCTAAGAAAAAGTGTTTAGTCTTGAAGAATGCATGAACAATGAGTTTTTGAGACCTAGAGATAATAGTTGCAAATGATTCAATGAATTAGAAGTTACGAGGAGAAGACTATATATAGTGAAGAGGAACAAGACATAATTTTCACATAAAAATAACAGAGTGAATCGATTCATTAAACAATTGAATCGATTCAGACACCAAGAAAGACAAGCCTAGATACAAGGAGAGGTTATGAGGATTTATGCAAGTCATGTAACAAGTGAAATGATTCAAGCTACCTAGATGAAGGTCTGAATCGATTCAAGATTGGTCTGAATCGATTCAGAGAGAGTCAAAGAGTTTAATGATACGACTCAAGGATGATGGATACGATTTAAGCATGAATCGATTCATAATCATCATTAATCGATTCATATCAAGTCAGAGACTTAAATGAGACAATTCAGATATGGATAAATCGATTCATACAGGGAGAAGACACATATGAACAAATACCAATTGTTTCACTAGTGTGCTTTAACAAAGTCTAAAAAGAAATGCTAGACTAATAATATCTAATCTAAATAACACATATATAGAAACAACAAAAAGGCTAACATCATCAAAATTATAGCTAAAGGCTTCAGGAAGATGACCCAGTTATTGATGAATGAGCAACACTTCGTTGGGACGAGTTTGCACCAACACCCATCATCATGTGATTATATTTTAGTGTTTAATGGAAGATTTGATTTTGAACAAAAAAAGGAAATTAGATGAGATTTAGGGATTTCAGAATTAAATTTAGGATTTAGAGATCTGAGATTCAATTTAGGGATATTGATTTTCGATTTAGGACCAAAGTGACCATTTTCTACTTTCACTTTAGTCCCTGTGACATTTCATGCACATTGTCAGCCCAAAATATTTGTCACCTCATCAATTAATAAAAGTTTTTAACGTCAAGGATTAAACTTATAACGGAAGTGCACATTCATATACTAGTATTTACATTTGTCACCTCATCGCTTAATAAAAAATTTTAACGTCAAAGATTAAACTGATAACGGAAGTGCACATTAGATACTACTCTCTCCATTTCAGAATGAGTGTCGTTTTAGTCAAAAAAATTATTTCAAAATGAATGTCACTTTAAGTTTTCCAATGCAATAATAATTTTTTCTTTTCAATTGTATCTTTCAATTAATGTTAAATATACTACTTCCAAAGTATTACTTTTTCTTTAATAAAAAACAACCCAATAGTTAATTAGAATAATTTGGTAAAATAACATTTTTTTTAATTAATACATTTCTTAATATTTGTGTAAGAATCATAAAGGATATTCATTTTAAAAAGGAGAAAGTAGTATTTAATCATGAATCCGAGATTTGTGCGACAACGAGGTGCATAAAACTAAATTATAATTTATTTAATAAATTAAGGGAAATGTTAACTTGTGCTTTCAAGACACAAGTTAATGATTTAAATATAGACACACTCCCTCTGTCCCGCAATACTTGACCTATTTCGAGAAAAAAAATTGTCCCACAATACTTGACCTTCTCAAATTTGTAAGCATGATTTGACAAGTTTACCCCTTAAAAATACTTTTTGTGATCTCCATGTAAAAATGTGTGTCAGTTGCAAAAAAAACTGAAAAAACAGAGCAAGTCTCATTAACTTCCAATAGCTCGACAACAATAACCAATCAGAATTTGGCTAAGTATTAAGAGTGGCATAGGCTATTGGTATTTGACAAAAGTAATAAGGCAAGTATTGGTTCTTTTGTGTTCTTTCAACTACGTAGCTTTGGCATGCGGAGCTAAAGTTTTTAGAGCAAAGTTTATTTATTAGTAGTAGTAAAAGTTTGTAGTGGGACAAAGAAAGTAATCATTACTTAAAAGTGAAAGTTTAAAAATAATAATAAGGTCAATTCAGTAAAAATTCATCTTTACACTTTCCTTAATCTGTGTGAAATGGCCAAGTAAGACACTTTTCTTAATCTGTGTGAAATGGCCAAGTAAATCAAGTATTGCAGGACGGAGGGAGTAATTTATTCGAATGTGTGCATTGATTTTAATCTTTAACTTTTTAATCAATTAAATCCATAAAATTTAAAAGATTATTTTTTCTTTTATTTTAAGTTTTTTAACATGTGTTATAAGTGCAACTACACATAAACTAAAGTCATTTTTGGCGAAGAGAGTAGCATTGCACGTGATCTTAATCCTCTTCCCAATACCAAACCATTGTAGAAGCAAAAGTTAGACCAAAAAGAATCCTATAAAAATCCACCTTTTCGCTAACTTTTCTTTCTCTCTCTACACTCTCTCTCTCTCCACCAACCCTCCAAAACCATGGCACTTCAACTATGGTCAACCTTCAAAGAAGCCATAGTAGTCTACACAGGCCTCTCCCCAACAACGTTCTTCACTCTCCTCGCCATTCTCTTCACCCTCTACTACATCATCACAAGCCTCTTCGGTTCCTCAGATACCCATCAACGCCATGGAAGTACAAGAGATTTTGCTGCTGAAATGGAACCTCTTAAACCACCTGTTCAGATCGGTGAAATTACTGAAGAAGAACTTAAGGATTATGATGGTAATAACCCTGATAAGCCTCTTCTTATGGCTATTAAGGGTCAGATCTATGATATTTCTCAAAGCAGGTAAAAAAAGATTTTTAGTTTATTTTGCTGTTTTGATTGATACCCTTTTTGTTTCTTGTGATTTTGGAATCTGGGTTTGTGTTTGTTTTGTTAATAGAACCTTTTTGCTTTTCTGGGTAATTTTTTATTCAGCTGAATATGCGGTTAAGGTTTTTTTTCCTGGTTTTTGTGTCATTTGTTTCTGTTTATTTAGTTTGTTTTTATGGCTAAAAGTGAGCAGAATATGTTTGGTTCGATGACAAAAATTGAATTTTAGTGAAATGATTCTGTATGAAGCACGGACACCGGACACGACACGGATTCTGACACACCCACATTGCTAATAATTTGAGAAAATTACATCATGGCTAGATTTGAGGGTAATGTCATTTGTGTTTGAATATAGTCATGTAAAGTGACTTGAGCTATAAATTTGTGAGTGAAAATCAATTCTAGAATCAAAAGCTACCATTCGAACCTAGCTTCAAGGAGAATCAATTTTGGAGGTAAACATGTCATAATCAATTTTGACCCCTTAAGAAGTGAAATCAAGCATACACTAAATGTTAATGATTCATCTACTTTCAAGGTCTTAGCTTTGTTTTTGTTCTCTGCAATGATTGTTTGGTTCCACTTTTGGAAGACCAGAGCACTAGAATTGATTTTGACTCTATAATTGATTCTACTTGAAGCTAAAAATTGTAGCTTCTGATTCTATCATTGATATTGTTCTACTCAATTTACGTGAAAAATCAAAACATAAATCATTTTACCTTCAAAATCAAAACATAAATTTTGAGGTCTTAGCTTTGGTTTTGTTTTCTGCAATGACTCCTTGTAGTTCTTAGAGTTGATTGAATATTAAAAAGTTATCTGATTTGCAGTTTTTATTTTATGTTTAGAGGTCTTAGCTTTGTTTTTGTTTTCTGCTGTGACTCCTTGTAGTTCTTAGAGTTGATTCAATGTAATTGTTTTTGATTTTGTGTTTCTTTTTCATGTTTAGTATGTTTGGTTTAGCTGTGACAAGGTTTGTTTTTGAATGAATTCATTGTGTAAAATTAATTTGAGTTAAAATTGAGTTTTATGTGAAACGATTTATATTTGAATACATTTTCGTAAAACAGAGTTGAAAACATAATTATGAGTGTAAAAATTACGCTTGGTCTTTAAGAAAATCGTATGTGAGTCAAATTACTCATTTTAACAATGATTTCTTGAAATATTTTAGTTCTATTATGGATCAATTTGATCTACATTTGACATTCTTAAAACTGAATTGAAACGGAAGGAATAGGTTTTTGTTAGGGACCAACTTACTATTTACTCATTTAATTTTGATCTTCCATTTTCCAACGTTTGGTCCACAATTCTGCTGTGCCTACCCCTCATTAGGGTTTGTTTGGTTTTGAGTAGGTAGAAAGTGGAAAATGAGTTCCTGCTGAAAATTATTTTCAACCCTTCATTTCATTTTCTTCTAACTTTTTGAATAAAATAGTTGTTATTCAAGGTCCCAAGTTTTAAGTAGACCAAATAGCACGTCATTCAAATTTTGTTTCTCAAAACATGTTATTCAACATTTGTTTTTTCTACCTTTGACTTTAAATTATGTGCTTCTAACTTTGAACAAGTCAGCCAAGTATAGCAAGTTGTAAAATAGATATTAGATTGTCAACAAGTAATTTATTCAATAGTGAATTTGAAATACAACTTTTTCTTCTTTTTACTCAAACCTAGATTTGAGACTAAATGCTCAATTTTTCAGCCTAACACAAAATTTATGATTAGTCGTTCTTAGTCAAACCAAAGGTTGGATATACACAACCAAATTTTAATCAAAACATTTCTTGAAATCAAGTTAAAGAATAAGCCGATGCAAGGTCAGAGCAGGTGTTGCTTGGTCAGGATTTGTGAATGCCAACCTAGTTTAAGAATTAGCCCATTAGAAAGACTATGAACATGAAATTTCTAAATTTCCTCTTATTATCCAGGACTAAGTTGTCCAATAAGCTAAGGTTTTCGTCCAATTTTTCTTTGGTTTGAATAATTTAAGTCTCTTATATAAGGAGCATGTGTACAAATTACAATAAGTAAGGGGAAATAGGTACATCTTAAATTTTATGTAGATTGGGAAAGCCTAATGTGCTGGTATGTGTTGTTTGTCAATGTGTTAGGTATGTGGTGTTTGTCAATGTAGTGTTTCTTTTAAGAAGCATGAATAGTGTCTTGATATGAAAATTTACTCAATATAGCCTTAGTTTGGTTGCATGTTTCCTTCTTCGTTCTTGTTCACCATGATTCCAGAAGAAACAAAGTGCTGCTTTGAACCAACTGCACTATAACATCTTGATTTTGTTAAAACCCAAACATGCGCAAAGTTAATAAACCTGGACCACCTTTAAGAAAGTATTGACCCCCACCTCCCTATTTTTTTATAATATTTTTTTTTTTACCATATTGTCAAATATTGAATATATTGTAATTAGGAGACATGACTCATGCATGATGCAAACTAACGTTTGCTTGAAATGCATATTCTACGCAATAAAACTCTAGTCATTCTTACAAAATGTATCTGATATCAACTGTCCACGAACTAGAAAATCATTTCAAGGTAAAAAATTATTCTGTTGATTTTTCTTTTTGGTCTATACTTTTGAGTGCCTCCACGAACGCATTTTTGCAAAGCGAAATTGATATATGGTTTTATGTTTTTGTTGTTCAATGTTTCTGTGATGTGTCTTGTATCAGGATGTTTTATGGACCGGGCGGACCTTATGCCCTATTTGCCGGGAAGGATGCTAGTAGAGCTTTAGCAAAGATGTCTTTTGAAGAGAAAGATCTAACCGGAGACATATCAGGTCTTGGCCCATTTGAACTTGAGGCCTTGCAGGATTGGGAATACAAGTTTATGGGAAAGTATGTAAAGGTTGGAACTATCAAAAAGACAGGATCCACCGGTGAACCTTCAGAATCAACTTCTCGTGATGTTGATGCTTCTTCAACTCCTCATGAAAACCACCACACTACTGAAGCTTCTACTCCTCATGAAAACCATGATGTTGTTGAAGCTTCTAAGCCTCATGAAAATACTCCTGAAACTGCACCTGTTAAAAGTGATGAAAATACACCTTCAAGTGTTGATGCGGATAAAGAGGAGTGATAATAAGGGTTGAATAATAAATAATACTAATTCTACTCAAATAATGGAAACAAATACATAAGAGCTTCTGATAGAGATTGATCCTTTGTGAGTGAATTTAAAATATAGGCCAACTCCTTTTGCAATTGAACCTGGTTTAAATATTTAGTTTAAAAAAAAAAGTATTTGTAGTGTTTAATTTCAGTTATTTTGGATTTGAACTTCCTCTTGTATTCTACTTTTACAGGATAATGGTAAGAAGTTACATATAATGGAACTTTTGTGATCATTTACTGAGTCAAGTATTGAATGCATTTGGTCTATATATGTTTTTTTTTTTTTTTTTTTTTTTTTTAATCATTGAATGTATTCATGCTGTGGCACTTCATTTTTCTTGGAATCATTTGATTGGTTTTACATTTTGATTCGTTGAATTCTGGCACACAACTCATGTGATTTAAGAACTGATATTTTAAAATGTTATGTGGCTTTCTAAATGTCTTGGTGTATATTCTTTTGGATTTTTTGTTTTAATCAGCAAATATTATCAGCACGGCTAGCACAAGGAGCACTAAACCCGCAACAGGAGGAAAAAGAGTACAAAAGATGCCATAACGAGAAGCGCCTCCATACTAACGATCAAGGCAAAACTTCGGATTCCAACACCACTTTAATCTAGATAAAGTCCATCTCCAAGAGACCACTTTTATCTCCTCCAACATATCCTCCACTGACACAACATGATTGTTGAAAATAACATTATTCCTTGCTCTCCAAATAACCCATATTGCCGTATGCCAAATGATCTTCATCCCCTTCTTCAAATGTTTCCTTTGGGGAGTTGCCTCATTCCAACGAAGCCAAAGAGAGAAAAGATCCGGAGGGTTCGAAAAGGCCTTTTCCAACTGAAATTGTAAATTAAGCCAAATGCACAGGACACCCTCCAATGAATAAACAAATGGTTTGTCAATTCATTTTCCTCATTACAAAAAACACAGCTCAAATTAGCATTTGTAGGAAGAACATTTCTATAAGCAAGATTCATCCAGGCTGGAATACGGTTTAGCAATAACTTCCAAGAAAGAGCCACCACTTTTGACGGCGCCGCACTCTTCCACACTTGAGCAAAAACCCTTCTCTCCGACTACCCCCATGTAATTCCCACATCCACCTTCTCCTCCAACTTCTTATACATTGGATGCTTATATTTGCAAGTTATGAATCATATTGATAGATAGTCCTCGTGGGTATGTAGCATGCACGTGAAATATGTCTCAAACACCCACCAGCGACTAATACCGTCTTTTGAGTAGAAAAGTAGAAATTCACGGTTTTTGGTTTTGTTTACATGACAAGATTATGGTTTTTTTATTTTTTTTCTTATAAATTCTCAGAGGAAATGGACCTTGATAATCTGAGAGTCCGATTAAGATAATGGTTTGATCGGGGCTACTTTGACAAAACACCGGAAAAAAATATGAATTTAAAGCATGAGGAATGGTAGCAACAATCACTTTTGTACACTCTCTCTATCACCCACTATTTTATTGAATGAGATCAATGTATGTCTCAAAACTTTGTATGAGTTCAATTTTTAAAGTGTAGATCAACAATGATTTAAACCAATAAGAGAGTGAGTATTAGAGAGAGTGTTCAAAAAAGAGTGTTGCTAGTCTTACTGCACTTTTATTTGTTTTGTTTTTGTTGGCCCGACAACAATTTCGGTACCTATTTTAGACATTACAATAAGGAGATGGCGAATTTTTAACTTAGAAAGGTTGTTGATCCTTTAAAAAAAAAAAAACTTCGAAAGGTTGGAGTAAGTCATCATTTAAATTGGAAGCAAGGAGAAAAGTAGAAAGGTTACTTCAAAAAAAAAAAAAGGAGAAAAGTAGAAAGGTAGACGATGGTGTCACAATTATAGAATGTCGGAAGAGAAAATTCATTGGGGTTATTAAACAGGAGTATCTGTAAAACGGGGTAAATGGTTGTGGAGACTGATAACAAACCAAAATACACTACGGCAATGGCATTCTGTCTTATCTCACAAATATGTTGGTAGTAATCCATGTTTTTCAGGGCCATTTTTGGGCAAGCGCAAAGAGCTCTACGGAGTTGGGCCTCCAATTTATGAGGGTCTCAATTATCTGTAGGGATATGAGTATAATTCTTCGGATGTAAGATAATATTTTCTTTTGTTATGTAGGTCCAAATAAAACATACTATTTGACAAAAATAAAGAGTATTTTTTTTTTGAGGAAAAATAGAGTAAATTGACAAGTTAGGTCAAATCCACACATCTATCTACAAAAAAATTCAACAAAACAAATTAAAATCAACATAATGCTTTTTGTTATGAAAATATAGATTGATGAAGAGAAAGAGAGAAAAGTGAGAGAAAGAATATTTCTTATGTCTGTGTTTCTATTACAATGCATCATATTTATAGGGAGATACAAGAGTATGAAAAGAAGATTGCTTTTCTGATATAGAAAAGTTCACAATGACACAAGAAAATTACCTAATAGCCCCTAGCGGCAGTTAACAGCCGCTCAAGTAACCGTGACAGTTAACAACCGCTGGCACCAGCGGCAGTTAACTGTCGTTCCAACCAGTAAACAGAACCAGTGCAGTCTGCAATGGTTTTTTCCAGCCATTTTGGTCTGTTTGTACCTGTAATTTCGAACGGCAATTCCGCATGAAATCAAACTGAAACAACAACATCCAGCAATCCCAAAGATCAACATTTTATAGTTTATCAATTAATCGGTAACATTACACAAAACCGATAATGCGTTAACATTCCACAATTGTTTGAAATGCGTCAAATTTTGCACATTATGCAACACATTACACGTAAAGTACATGAATTTATAATAAATGCGAAACTCAAATATATTGATATATAAATTCGAAAAGTG
>Ga0315914_1001601_pt1 | contig 34084 bp, 11 predicted proteins | sample MpolenodulesMG_FD_203920 | JGI IMG/M metagenome (GOLD analysis project Ga0315914, IMG submission 203920) | Medicago polymorpha root nodule microbial communities from Los Angeles, California, United States - elongated nodules | ecosystem: Host-associated > Plants > Roots > Nodule | place: USA...
TTGCTAGAAGACACATTTGATAAAGGTGTCTTTTAGCAAGTTATTCTATGAACATACGCTAAAAGACACCAACTAATTTTTATGAAGATGTCTTTTAGCAAAGTTATAACTAAAAAGTGTAAATCACACTTTAAGGTGTGGGTTGCTAAAAGACACCTTCATTGGTGGCTTCTAGCAAATCCCATATATAAACTAGTAAAATCTGTATAAATAAAATTTTAATCGATAAAATATAGTATATTAGGAAATGTGTGTTTTCTTTGAGAGATTGATGTAGAAAAGTGTGTAAAGAGTGTTTCTAACACTCCTCTTTTTTATTTCTACAATGTTTTTGATGCACACTTCATAATGACATGATATAATATATATCGCATTTTAATAAAGAATCTTGCTAACCAGTGCCCTTAGGCGATGGTTAAGGAATCTAAAAGTAGTATTTTTAAATTGGAAATTACAACTTTTTGACTTTTAAAAAGTTAAATTCAACACTTTTCACTATTTTTCAACAAACTATTTCTATTTATGTTCTCTTAATCAATGAGGCACTCTTTAGTATAACCCTTTAATAAAAAGAAACTACCCTTTTGAAAAAATTACACAATTTATTGTAAAATAAAAAAACTTACTAAAAAAGTTAATAAATCAATTTTCTATAATTTAAAAAATGACATTTACAAAATTCTAAATAAACAATAGCTCATTTTTTTTATCATTCATTAGTTCAGATATTGTAATGAAAACTAATAAATTTTAAACTGATAATTGTTTTTTGAAGGAAACTGATCAATTTTACTCTAATAAAAAAAACTATTAAATTTGTTATCCAAAAAAAAACACTAATAAATTTTAAACTCATTATTTCTATGTTAACACTTTCTTTCTTGAATTTGAACCAACAAAATTAAATCCAAGATCTTCTTCGCCTTCGTCGTAGTCACAACAATTAAAAAACTTGAAAACTGATAATAATAATAATAATAATAATAATAATAAATAAAAAACAAAGCGGTTATATAGGGAATTGAACCCGACGTGAATCGAACACGCAACCTTCTGATCTGGAGTCAGACGCGCTACCATTGCGCCACGGATCCACTGATATCATTTTTCTTTGCAAATTTTATCTATACCATTAGAATGGGAAGGTTCCAAATCACAGAAATTCTTATTATAATATTGCTTTCTTTATACTCTAATTTGAAGACACAGTCACATATAAAGGAAAGTTCAATTGTTTCATTACTGAATTTATCACAGCTGACTATAATTTATAAGTACCATCAAGTATATATATACATTTTTTTTTTAAGGATACATCTTTTCTAAAATTAAGTAATAATGTGACAAAAATATTCTATGCTGACAAAAAAAATTCCACTAGTTGAGTGGGTTTGATATGGTAAGATTTAAAGGACATGACATTTGGTTTATTCGGCCAGGAAGAATATTTTTTCAACAAATTTGGGGTCTTCACATATCCAGATTTGAATGCAGTATAAGTCCACATGCCATTATTAATCTATGCAGGGTGATCATTGAAGCAATTGACCAAGAGCAGAAGCTAGCTTGAACTTTGAACCACATATGTTACTTCTCGTTGCAGATTCCTAATTGTATTGATTTATTATATTTTACACAAGATAAATTTTAAAAACAAAATGCTATGATAAATTTGTTGAGGTGATTAGTAAGAGATAATTCGTTAATTGCAAATATCAAAACCAAAGTCCAAAAAGGCTATATGCCTCCTTCATAACACTGATCTTATGCATCCTAACTCATAATAATGAGCTACACATTTAAGACAAATAAAAAGCTATGTAATGCTTACCAAATACTTACTTAAAACATTGGTTTTTTTTTATTTTACTTTCTCTATTTTATATTTGTTGTGCCATACACAGTGAGATATGAGGAACTTATCCATCAAATGACGCATAAAAAAAAAATTGTGCATGTACATCATTATCCTAGTTTCTTCTCTATTTTAAATTTTGAACCATATAGTTAGTCATTTTTAAACTACTTGAATGATTGCGATATCTAATAGCTATATATGAGATTGTGACTAGTGTTAGTGAGTAGTTACAGTGGCGGAGCCAGAATTATTGTAAAGCTTGGACAAAAAAAATTTGCAACACATTTATAGGGGTTTACATAAGAAATTGCAAACAACCAATAAAAAAATCTAAAGAAATTATCCAATTTATAGGGGTTTATATAAGAAATTCATATGAATTTACATAAGATATTGCAAAAAATTTGGACCGGAGCCCGGGCGGGTGCCCGGGGTTGCCGGGCCATAGAACCGCCCATGAGTAATTAGCATGCATCGGCCGCTACATTTTCTTTCTAACATTTATTCATGAAATTCATGTGTGTCTCACACTACGAAAATTGATTCCACTAAGTAGTGAGATCAATATGTGTTTTACGCAATAAAAGACTGTCAGAGAAAGTGTTAGAAAGAAAATCTTTAAAACATTTCACTTTTCTTTTACAACAAAAGGCCATGCAACCACAATGACATAAATGAGTATAGATAAGTGCTAAAAACACTATTTTCAATACTCTTTCTATTATCCATTATTTTATTAGATAAAATAAATATGGATCTCACACTTTAGAAAACTCACATAAAATGATATTACTATTTACCAGTGTTTTTGGTAAACAAGCACTAATTTTAAATTACTTATTTGCATGATCAAACTAGAAATCACATATTTGTGCAATTGATTCTTAGAAAGGTTTGAACATTCATGGTGTTCATAAGTTTTGATGTGAAAAGATGAAGATAATTGTCTCATTCTATAGATTAAAAAAGGTTGAGTGGCTAACATTTGGTAACTTTGGTTTGTGTTCTGAATCAATGCATTGAACATTGTGACGATTTGTTGAGTAAGCATGTTAACCATGTCATGGTTACTCCCATCCATTTGTTGTCTTAGTGACATTAGAGAATTTGTAGTTAATGGTGGTTGCACATTTCGACCATAATTACTCAATGCAGATCCTAAGGCCAAATGTGTATTATAAGACGAAAACACTGTTGTTGTGTTATCTGCATATGTAGACACATTGTTTGTAGGTCTGTCATCATTGTTGTTGGCATACCCTAAATATATTGGCTAATAACCATTGGTAACGAAAAATGGTGGCATAGAAGGAAATCTAGACTCCATAGAGTTTCCAATTAAAGGATTTGTACTCATAGGTGTCATTGGAAAATTGACTGGTGGTGTCATAGGTGCCACTGGGTCTGAATGCGTCGAGGCTGCCATAGTTGAAACCGATACAGGAGCAGTTACCCCTGTAACCGACAAAACTGGCATAAGAGCATATACACCCATGACAGTTGACACATTGGCGCCACTAACTGATGCTTAGGTTAATTGTTCTTGAGTGCTTCGAAGGCTACTTTGTGTGTTAGATGCAGAAGCATTATAAGTGTTTGGACATGCCATTTCAGGAAGGGCTTTGCCACTTCTTAAAAGAATATACACAAATAAAACTTTCCCACAATTTTTTTTTTATGCCAAGAACAATTAACAACTTAAAAGATAAAATATTTCTAAGAAAAGGTTTTGCTTAAAAACTTTGCACAAAAAAGGTCCCATTAGGTAGGGCCGGATCTTGGGGTGTGCAAGAAGCTCAATGGAGTTAGGCCTCCCAAGGTATGGGCCTAAAAAAAACAGCCCAGTACTAAGTACTACCCCACTAAAAACAAAAATTCCTTTTTCTCTTTCTCTCTGATACCATGTGTTCCATCACCATCACTCCATCAGACTTTCCTTTTCTTCTTCCCCGATTTGATTTCTTTTTCCTCTTCTGTTGTCTTGTTTTAGGCCTATTAGAATTGAGTCCTCTTGCTTTTGGTGTTAGGTGGATGTTTTTTTTTAGGGTGGTTTGAGGTTCCTCATGTATACGGTAGTGATTTTCATCTTTGAGTGTATCGCATATATACGACACCTTGTATTTATCTTTTAAAAAATTAAATAGAACATTGTTCTTTTAAAAAAAATACTTTTTTATTTTATTACGGACCTCTTTTCACTTACAGAGCCGAGCCTCCGGATTCGTAGGAATGGCCCTGCCACTAGACATGGTAATTTATTTACCGGCGTTTTTTCAAGATCAAACTAGAAATCCTATGACATATTTATGCAATTGTTTCTTATAAAGGTTTGAATATTCATGGTGATCATAAGTTTGAATTTGAAAAAGATGAAGATAGCTGTCTCATTCGTGAGGTTAAAAATGGTTTTCAAGGTTTGAAGGAAATAAAACTTTAAAGATGAAAGTAAACAATTTAAAAGAAAAGAATTTGCGTTTCATGAATAAAAGTTGGTACATCAAATCACACATACATTTTTCTTACTCATTTCTCGCTATGGCTTGGGTACATTTAGTGTAAAGATTATGTATTCTTGATTTGTGACCTCTATTTGACCTCTATTTCATATGAAAAACTCTCATACATACACAATAAGAAGTAACTAAAAACAATAGCCATAAAACTATAAGTGTTCGACGCATATCTAATATGCTTCCACGTGTCTTCGATCTTTGATCTTGCCTCTTCATAGACAATTTGAATTTTCTTTTTCGTAATTGAATGGTTTTGAAATATTCATTATGCCAAAACTATCACATTCAATCGAATTGAACATCTGAATTGACACCAAAAATAAAATTTAGTTTCGACATGATAGTTTTCTTGTCGAAAACAAAAATAAAAAATATAAGCTAGCAATTACACACATTGATTTAAGATCACTAAATAATTGAGGCTAAGAAAATAGTGTCTTTAGCATTCTTCCACGGTAAGACTTTGCCACGACGTGGACCTATATAGTCCTATATCTATTGGATTCAAAGCATACATAAAGTGCTCAAACCTAGTTAAAGGAGCAAATGTGAGATCCATTTTATAAGTAAATGGAGTTAGTTTGCACATCACTTTCATTGCCAAATGTCAATCCATTGATTTTTGCACATGAATCCAATTTAGAGAAGATTCTTGTGTCTATTGCAGTCAGTCAATCTAAGTTGTCAGCGAAAAATGTTATTGTTGTTAGAAAACAACGTAGAAAACTCAAATTTCAACTATTTGATCGTTTTCAATAATAGAAATCATTGGTTTCAAAAAAATAGTAGTAACAGAGATCATTGACTACAATCACAACTAATTGCATCAAAATTAGATTATAAAAGCGTTATATGTTCTGACCTAATGTCCGTTGTATGTTTTTTAAGATATTTTTTTGAAGAAATGTTTTTTAAGATAATGTTTACTATGATTTGTGTAATCTCTAATTAAAACACATTTAGTTGATTAAGAAGAGCGTGTGTCTAAACAATCATTTGTCTCAATTTTTAAACAGCATGAAAAAGAATTGTATTTTGGAATAAAGTTGTTTTTATGTTTTTTTTTACTATACGAAGTTTTCGGTGCCGCTTAACGGTGATTAATCTTCATCAGAGAATTTGTGGGCACACGAAGCGATTTCTTCCCTTTCAATTGGATTTTTTTCCATATACATGAGACAGAAATCAAAACCCTGACCACTTATGTTAAGTGGTTGAAGTCTCTTATCACTTTGATTAATCCATTAACAGTGTTTTTAAGTCTTTTCTAAAACGTGATAGAAGTACATAAATGACTCCACTTTTCTAAAATGATTTTGGTTATGGAAGTCCCTTTCATTAGTCCGTATTACTGTCGGCTAAAAAACGATACACACAAAAAAACAGGTTCAGTGTAAATCCAATGAAAACCATTAACATCCCTTACTCCAAAACAATTGAACAACATGTGTATTTATTTTGTGTGGTGAATGCATGCACCGTGCATTATGTTGGAGTTTGGTTTTGTTATCTTCATGAAAAATTCTATGTAGAATTCAATCCCCTTGTAGCTAGCTATATATGAATGGTATGATCAATTACAAGATTTTTAGGTTATTATTGCAAATGCAAGTACAATTATCTCATTGAAGTTGTCCTTACATATTACTTATGTAAAAAGCAAATAAACCCATGTTAAGGTTGATTGTCCGTTAGTTGTTGGGCCCCGTCCTTATCAAGATCAGGTGGACTATCACTATCAAATTTCACAATTCAAAGTGCATCGAAGCATTATTCTCCACAAAGACACAAACCCAAATGCAGATGTACTAGCAACATCACTGATCAGTAGCAACCATTGCCTTTGGTGATGATGTGGTATCATCGAAAAAAAGGCATTATCATTAAAGATTGATAGTTTTTTTTTTCCTCGTTTAAATGACGGTCAAGAAAACTATCAATCTTAAATGACGGTCAAGATGTGCTTGAATTAATTTGCCATCGTGTGCTTCAAATTAACACTAGGGTTCCTAATATTATCTTATATTTTTTATGTAGGAGGGTTTCCTTGTTAATTTATTAGTATTTTTATTTTAGCACAATTTTAGTAATTTTCTGTTTTTTGTTTCAGTTTGTTATTTTTGGTCCATTAGGGTTTTGTTATTTCCCTATTTAAGCTTAACAGGTGTGGCCTAAGAAGCATAACTTTTATTCATTCAATAGTATTTTAGAGAGTTTTTCTCTATTTCTGATGGATTTAAGAACTTGCCTCTTCCAATCTAGGTTTAGCGTTTTCTAGCATACGATTCCGTACTACGTCAGTTGGTATCAGAGCAAGTTTCTTTTGTTCTTTTCCTAATGTGATCAACCATGGGAGATCAACCGATTATGAGGGCAAAATTTCACGGTTTAATTGCGGCCCCCAAAGCTCTGGCTGATCAGATAGCATCGTTGATAACAACAACAACGGGGTAGACAGTTAAGGTTGACGACATCAACAACAACGATGCCAAAAACAACATAAACAATCTGAATAAGGGAGGAGGACCAATTCCGGTTATTGGGGTTCGTAATAACAACCATATTACCCATATGTACACAAAAATTAGAACATACCCATGAATCCGATTTGGAATACTATGAGCATAGATATTACAACAAACTGAAGGATGATTACTACAATTTTAAAATCTTTGATTCGATATATCGTTGTCTGTTTTGTTACAACAAAGATTATTCCTTGACCGACCTTTTGAGATATGCTTCCATAATTGCAGGTAACTCATGTAAGACGATTAAAGATATTGCAAAACATTATGTTTTGATAACGTATATTCAAAGTTATCTTAATGTTAAAGTCGATGAAAATAAGCCACTTGATGTTAATATTGTTAGTGATAAGCCACATGGTGTCGGTATTGCTAGTGAACCAGTCGAAGGATATTCAGTCACCGATGAATATGTCCAGGTGAAGAGTTTAATTGTGACAACAATTCCTCCTTCAATGGATTTCAATGGTAGAACTACATATCTATTTGACGCTGATACAAAGAAGAGTATTGACACATCAAAATCATTCAATCATCCCAAATTTTCTTTTGAATGCATTGCTCACGACCTTGATGCGTCACTTTTGAAACAAGATGTGATTTATCTAGAGGTCACGACAAATATGACAATATCTCTTTCTCTAAAAGTCGCAGCACCGGATTATGGGTTTCAAAATATAACTAGAAAGATCACAGCGGCGCCAGAATGTGGCATACCTTCTCCGCCACTGAAACCACTGAATCTTCAATCACCACCACCAATGTCGAAGAAACCATCAAATCAACATGTTGCTATAAGTATTCAACATGTTACTACATGTCTTCAATGACATAAATGAAACTGCTATATTTTTCAAATCAACTCATCTTTGCATTTCACTCAATGGGATCCAGGATGGTGGTCTCTTGTTCATTAGAGGAGTCAACAAGCATGAGAAGCTCTTTATTAGAATGAGAATTCGGGGTCGAGTTCTTCAGAGGTGGAGGAGACTGATGTAGGAGAGTTTCCTTGTTAATTTATTAGTATTTTAATTTTAGCACAATTTTAGTAATTTTCAGTTTTTTCATTTCAGTTTGTTATTTTTGGCCCATTAGGGTTTTGTTATTTCCCTCTTTAAGCTTAACAGTTGTAGCCTAAGAGGCATAACTTTTATTCATTCAATAGTATTTTAGAGAGTTTTTCTCAATTTCTGGTGGATTTCGAAACCCTATTTTCACAAGTTCGTCATTTGCGAACTTGTCTCTTTCAATCTAGGTTTAGCGCTTGCTAACTTGCGCTTTCGTACTACGTCAATTTTGCTTAATATGATTGACTCTTTCTTTGTTTTTTTTTTTTTTTTTTAGAAAGTTATTACCCTTTCATATTATTCAAGATTGAGGCGTTAAAATAAAAACGAGAGAAAAAAAAAACTATCAATCTTGAATGATAGGAAAGAGTAAATCACTTGCTCAAAAAAGAAAGAAAAAGTCAATAACATTAAGCAAAATATAAGATAATATTGGGTGGGAACCCTAGTGTTTATTTGAAGCACATGATGACAAATTAATTTAAGCCCATCTTGACCGTCATTTAATCATCAAATATATATATACATATATATGTAAAGGTTAATTAATGGCTGTGGTGTCAAGTTAATTAACAGTTAGTTAACATCCAAAGGTTAATAAGAAAAATATGAGATTAGTGTCAGTAGTTATTGATTTACTATATCTAACATTTTCCCGACATACGAGACAATACTTGATGGGAAAAGATATGTATAGCAAAAGTTTTTTCACGAAATCATCTCGAGAGTGTAAATTGCTACACATGTACCACTACTTGCATGAATGACGCAAAATCTGGATTAAAATGTGAGCAAAATTGTGTTAAAATACACCTTCGTGAGATTCTCGTCAAAATGTATTTCGCTTGATATAACATCCCTCATATTTGATACATTTCACAAAAAATATTGTTCTTAAAATTGAAAAAATGATAATTGGTTGTTGAACTCAGTTATTCTTGAACCATTTTATCTTGGATATAACATATGAATTGTTTATTGATTATTGCATAATGTAAAATATTATGTGTGAATATGTTAGGAAAGTTGGACTAGAGGACACTTGAGGGGGAGCGGCAGCCCAGGGCACCATTTTTTTAGGGGCACCAAAATTATTATTTTTACTTAGTATATAGTTAGTACTATATAAATACATTTCTTCTTAATTCCAAATGATTAATTATATTAAAAATATATTTTTAGATAACTTTGATTATAAATGAATATTTTGCAACAAAAAATGCAAAAAGAAAAATATTAAAATAATTAAAACGGCATAATTTATTGTTTCGCTCAGAGCACCAAAAATCTTAGGGTCAGCCCTGTTAGTAGGGATTCACTGAGACTTAGTACCAGTATGTCTCAGTCCACTCCTTGTATTTCATACAGATATGTGAAGATTGCAACCGATTTAACTTAAAAATTCCTTGTAATTCTACTCATGTTTATTAATCGTTCAGGATCAGGATGAGATGGTAATATCATGTATAATATTTCTAGAAAGTTATATGGGGTGATAGGTCTAAATCAAGCAAGTAATAACAGTTCATAATTGCTAATTCACCACAAAAAACAGTTCATAAAAAAATTGGAAAATTGGCTAATTCGCAGTGTGACAAAAATTTGGACATGTATTATTACTTGTTACTCTACCTTGAAGGTAGTAAATTGGCATATCAAAATCACAATCATGAAAGAGGAAGGTTAGAACAACCCACACTATAAAAAGATTCCCAAAGCTACCCCATTTATAAAGCGTAGGAGCACTGACATTTCATGAATTACTATAAATGCTTAGTTTCATTGGTTTCAAACTTTCTTAAAAATTTCTCAGTATAATTATAGAAACCCCTCTCTTTAGGGGACGAGAAAAAGACTGAAAGGTAGCAATAGTAGGATGGAATCCGGAAGTGGACGAGGGTTTTGCTGCCTAGCTAGTAGTTTGTTTTTTTTTTTTTAACAAAAATAATAATTAGGTGAGTATGATTTTGGAGACATGCCGCATCCTTCATGGCATACACAATAAGTATTTTTACCATTAGACCAAACTCTTGAAGTTAAAGTGGTGAATCATTACTAGTTGCGAGAGATACTTATAACGGTACGTTTCAAACATGATTACTTCTTGTGACGAAAACTTATGAAAAACGAAAAATGTTGAGAAAGATGGCATCCATGGAAAAACAGAGAGAAAACTATGAAAAACTACGTATTGATGTTATTGAACAATCTTACAAATGAGAAAGTTGAAATAAAATAACACATAAATGTCTATTTATAGGCATCCACTAACTAGTAACTAATACTTCTAATCACTAGCTCTAACTACTCTTAACTAAGAATTAAACTAACAACTAACTATCATTATTCTTAAAAAAAATGATTAATTCACTTTAATGAGTAAATTGAATAATATCAATTGTTGATAAACAAATAAATAGTTGATATGATATATGTACATAGACAACAAATCATATTTGGTTACTATGAAATGAGCTAGGACCCAAACTCATTTAAAAGTCACAATATTAATTATTAATTGGGTCTTACTATTTGTCAAACAAAAAAAAAATTGGGTCTGTTAAAAAATATCTTAATTTTACCAATATATCTTAAAAATACACATTATTTTGTTAGTGTATAATTACACCATGTTTTTAATATAAATTTACTTCTTTTAGTATTTTAATCAAGAGAAATGCTAAAGAATGTACTTAGAGCATTGATTAATAGGACAAAAATAGAAATTTTGTATTAGAAAGTGGTAAAAAATGATAAATTTAACTTTTTTAAAAGTTCCCTAAGCCTTTATTTGTGAGTTTGGAGGGAAGAGGAAGAAGGACTTTGGGAGGTGAGAAATATAGGGAGAAATTGAGAAATCCTTCACATTTAAAAAAAATATATACTACGTTTATTAAGAGAGTGATAAATTAATGTTTATGATTAATATATTTTTTAATTTAAGAATATTATAACAATATAGATTAAATTTAAAAAATTCATGCAAACTCTCACAAACCCTCCAAAACCCTCCTACAATACAATTTTTTAGTCTCTCAAAAGATGAGGGTTTTATACTTTGAAGACAAGTAAACCCCTCAAAACCCTCTCCTTCTAATGTCTTTTATTTCTTCCAGTTACTCCTTCTTTCTTTTCCAAACTCTCTCATCCATTCCCCTCCAAACCCGCAAACAAATCTAAAGACAATCATTAAGATAACCTTTTAATCAATACCAACATTCATTAACATACTTATTAATTTTATCATTTTACTAAAAAAAACTATAAAGCTTATTATTTACTCTTTAATTATGTGGGATTTTTGTTGATTAATCATGTGGGATTAACCTTAGGTATCCTTCGCACTCATTTACTTTGGTTTCTCTGACCCATTCTTAAGCACCAGTGAAGCAAAATAATTCCTGCAAACACGAAGGGACCGTTATAGATGAATTGAATGCTACTTGAAAGGTATGTATTCAGATTGGGCCCAAGCATAACGGCCGAATAGAAGACTTAAAAACTTGGGAATTCTGCTCTTTACCTAACACATTATCCTCATTTCCAACTGAAATTTCTAAATTCACGTGCGTGAGTTAACTCACGTTCTCTATACATAAAACGTGAGTAAGTCACACACCTTTAGCCGGTTGTGTGAGTTATCTCACGCACCTTAGCCGGTAGTTCATGCATCAAGAACACGTTTATTGGATGGTTCTTAACTATTCTTAATTGATTTTACATTTTTTTTACACATTTTTACATGTTTTTTGACTGCATTTGTTGTAGTTAAAATCTATGTTACCCTAAACCATCTATAAATACCCTTCCAACTTTCACCATTTCTCACACCATCTCACATTTTCACATTTTTTTCTATTCACTCTCCTCCCTCCTCTTCCTTCTACAACAACAATGTTGTTTTTCCATCCTTGACCTTTCATAGAAAGAGGCATCTTTGAAGATTTCAAGAGATTACTTTGAACTTGAGATGATTGGTGAGCAGCCTTCTTGGGGTAAAATGAAGCAGATTTCGTTTTACCTCATAGAGGTTGGTTTTCTTGTGGTTTTTTTTACCTCATATTTAGTTTTACCCCATTGTAAATGTATTCACTATATTAATAAAATGAAATTTTATGTCTATTATTTTTGTTCCTTTATTTTTGTTTATATTTGCATTTATTTTATGATTGCGTATTGAATAAATAAATTCGAATAAAGTGAATTTGAATAAAAGTTGCATATGAAATAAATAAATTTGAATAAAGACTAATTAAACCTAGCGTGAATTCGAATAAAAATTGTGTATTGAATAAATAAATTCAAATAAAGTGACAGAATTACACAAAATCAATTAAAAAAATACACAATTTTATTTTTAATTTCATCTACATTACATTACATTCTCGCTAAATATGTATGATATCATCATGATGTTATATTTAAATTTAATTCTTGAAAGTCTGCCGAAAATGTTGGAATTAAAGTGTCGTATATTTAGTGTAAAAATTTGCAAGTCTGTTTGAAAACTCAAAAGAATGAAGAGAACAACACATGTATCCTATAAAATCATCTATATAAGTTTTCACATCGAATTCCCTCATATAAGATGAGTCATCACATAAAAGAATGGAGTTCATCTTTGCTCCATTTCAGTTTCCTCAATTACCCCATTTCAAATCATAGATGTGTGACATATGGAAAAAATAAAACAAAGGGCCAAGATTAATATCTTAAAAAAAACAAACTTGTTACTCTCTTGTATCTGAAACAACACAGCTGCCTACTTTCTTCTTCTTCCCATAGTCACCCATCACTAAATATTCATTATTTCTGGTAATGCATTTGTGAGATTTCTTCATTGTCGTTAACAACAAGCTTCAACGAATTGCTACTTCGATTCAAACTTAGAACTCAGCAAGTGATTACAACAAACACTAAATATTCATTATTTAAACAAAGATCCATTAGAATTTCAAATTCTGATTTTCAAACCCCTTTTTTTCAATCTTCACATTCATTCATCAATTTCGAGTTTTGATAACAAAGTTTCGAAATTTGATGAATTTAACAACTGGGTTTTGAAATTGAAGCGATTTCATTGATGGGTTTTTGAGTAATCTCAAAAAATATAGTTTCCAATGGCGGAAAACGATCTGTCGTTTAGGTTCATCAGAAGATGTTGATTTTGAATTAGTTGGAGAGTGACGGAGGTGGCGGTGCCGGCGCTGGCGAGAGGGAGAGTGATGGGTGATGATGGGAAGAAGAAGAAAGGAGCAGGTGTGTTGTTTCAGATACAAGAGAGTAATAAGTTTGTTTTTTCTAAGGTTTTAATCTCAGCCCTTTGTTTTATTTTATCCACATATCGCACATCTATGATTTGAAATGTGGTAAATTGAGGAAACCTAAATGTAGCAAAGATTGATTCGAATAGATGTATTCTAAGAGGTTGCTTTGAGTTTAATCTTACTGCCCTGCCAACTGACAAGTTTCAATTGACAGAAGAGCACGATCAAACTCAAAGAAACCTTTTAGAGGTGCATTCCCGTCATCACATAAAGGAATGCATTCTAAGAGGTTGTTTTGAATTGAATCTTACAGCTCTGTCAACTGACTAGTTTCAATTGACAGAGGAGCACAATCCAATTCAAAATAACCCCTTAGAGGTGCATTCCCATCTGTGACACACACCCTGTACAAAGGAATCTGATGTAAAAACCTTTATAGTTGATTTTGTAGAATACATGTTGTGTTCTCTTCATTCTTTTGAGTTTTCAAACAGACTTGTAAACCTTTACCCTAAGTATAAGACACTTTAATACCAACATCTTCAACAAACTAACAAGAATTAAACTTAAATTTCAACAAAATAAAGACACTACATAATAAGGATGCTACCCAATGATAATCTTCATGCGGAATCAAATTGTTGAGAATATCTTCAGGCGATCTCAGCAACGTGACAAACATATCGATCAACGAGAACATGTTGTGCTGCCAAAAACTTGAGAACATGCTCCTCACGTCGTCGTCGTTCTTTAATTCTAGCCGACTGAAAGTTATTCTCCTGTTGTCCAACATTGGACGTTCAAACCAAATGTATTCCACCCTCCGTGTGTCTCCGGGGTTGATTTCATCCAGTTGATCCTTGAGACCTTTTAACATGACACATATCAAACCTTGAACATCTCAGGATTTTCACCATTGAACCGTATGCAAACACTTAACAAATCGGTCATTGTTTCAAACCTACACCATAAAAAATTAAACAATCAATGAAAAACTAATTCAAATATTTCATCAAACACTTGGAGTGCAAATTATACATAAACCCTAAAACTCATAACTACGAGATACAAATGCAAACATCTAAACAATTAAGCAATATAAGTCATTTAAATGTAACATTTTCTTGTAAAAAAAAAAATCAAAATTTAAACAAAACCCTAAAACCAAAAAAATCTAATTTAAGAGAAAAAATCTAAATACCAACATGAAAAGGTTAATGGTGTTTTATTATGAAAATTTACTTATTATTGAAGTGTTGTTTGATTTGAAGTTGAAGGAATTTCGGATATGGGTGATTTGAGTGAGATTCGAGAGAGATTTTAGGATTTTAGATGGGAAATCTAACATACTTGTTAGGGTGTAGTAAAGCGGTCGAAAGCGCATCCAAAGAAGGAAAGGATTGTGTTCTTAAGTAATCACGAACAACATTGGGACATGAACCAGCAAAATGTTCTCTTTCTTTCCCACCCAATCGTTCTCTTTCAAGTATTTACGGTCTGTGGAGAGCCATTAGTGGTTACATGATTAAAATGTTGGGAGTAATTTACTCATTAATGATTTGGGAGTAATTTACCCCTTTCAAAAAAAAATTCCATTTTTTCCCTCTTTTTTCTTACAATCCAATACCATTTTTCATTTCTAGAACACCAAAAAATTTCAATTTTTCATTCAACATGTGATATTCATCTCCTTTGTTCCGTAATTAAATCCTACTTGTCATTAGGGTAAATTATCCCCAATTCATCAAGGGATAATGTGTAGGCCATTTTCGGTTTCTCTTACAATCAATTACCATTTTCATCTCAAGAACATCAAACGTCTTCATCTCATTCGTTTAACATCTAATCTCCACCTTCTTCATTCTAGAATCGAATCATACTTGTTATTAGGGATAAGTTACCCCCAATTTATTGAGGGGTAATGTTGGTCTCACCAAAGGAGTTTCCTTATCTTATGAAGTATGGATACAGACATCAAATACAACACAACTGATACGCCGAGACCACTAATAATTTTAAAAAAATCACATAATTCAATATAATTATGTGTCAGTATGCCTAATTTTAAAAGTGTCTGTGCTTCATAACTTATTTACATCTAATTATTGTGTTAAAACATTTAGAACAAACTTCTTAAAAATAAAAAAAAAACGTTGAGAATATAATTAAAGATATTTTATAATGTCAATGATCATAATTGTCAACTTATTCAAAATGCTTGATTTTACTATCTTAACAATGTCTAAAATCACATATGTTAATAATTATATAAGTTGTTAATAATGTGAACATTTTTACAATGACATCTTAACTTTAGAATATTGTGTGACCTTTTTTAGAATCCATATAACTATTTTAGAATATAAGTTAGATCATATTATTTAGGGTCATAATTCTTTTTAGGAATTAGGGTCATACTCTTTAAAAGTAGTAATTTTACATTAATAAAAATAATGTTTTAACTTTTACAAAGTTAAATGCACGATTTTTCAAATGAATATTTTTTTACTGAGTTCATTAATATGTGTCATTCTTATAATAAAAAAAAATTAACATGTGTCCTTGGAGACAAATCTCGCATGCCGAGGAGTAAAATATTTAAAGATTTTTTTCCTCATCTCCCTCTAGAACAAAGAAAAATTCTTTGCTTGTGGGCTCATCCAGTGTGTGTGGGGGTGGGGGAGTGAAGGGTGAATAAAGTACCACATTCTTCATAAAGCATATATAGGCAACCGACATGATCTTGAGCTTCATATGTGAAAGTTTGACAAAACAAAAGATACAAGATACATATACATTTAACTAAATATGGGACAAGATAAACGAGTGAAAAAGTTAAATGTTTATTGTAGTGAGTATATGTGAAGGAAATGAACCAATTGTCTAGATGCAGCTTGCTGCCCTAGCATTGGGCCAAAATCGATAGCTCGTTTTCTTAGTCTTACTGGTTTGTGTTTATGATGGTTAAACATGATTTCTTTCATATGGTTAATCATTAATATTTTGATTATGTCTTGAGTGATTGATCAACCGTCGTGATGGTTAAGCTTTGTGCCATTTCTTGGCTTTCTTGATGTTAGTTTCTGCCCTATGTCGGTTAAGTTTTGTTGGTTATGGTAAGTGTAAATGTTTGAATTGTAGATTATGCTTAATGGTTAAGCATTGGATTTTTGCTTCCTTCAAGTAGTTAAATCTTCAATTATGGTTTTCATGTGATGTTATGCTTTTGCCTTATATGGTTTTCATGTGATGTTATGCTTTTGCCTTATAGCTTTGATTTTAGCCAATGTATTTTTGGCATCATTCATTATATTTATCTTTAGTTTGATGTACGTTTGTATTGCTCATTTTAAGTTGGAAGTGCTATAAACATCATTTAATTTTGCACGATAGGCAGTTGAAGAAATGGTTGGTTAGCATGATTAGTAGATATGTTTATAGTTAGTTGTACTAACCTCTTTATTTGTATCATTTTATATTATCATTGGTTCAATCAGTTCTTGACTTTTCTCTATTGTACTTATGGATCTCATATTTTTGAAGAAAATATTTGGTTGGTTACAAATATTTAGATACTTTATTTGGACACATAAACATATATTTAAGAAAATGTAAAAGAAAAAAGAATTAAATATTATATTTTTTAAGTAATTAATTTATATATATTTTTATGTTTCTCTATCTAAATGATATGTCTAACGAATTGTGACCATGTAAAACGTCTTTTATTTTTAAATAATATTAACAATACATAATTAAATTTATTCTAATATTTACACAATATTTATTTAGAAAGTGTTAATGAGTGCCCTATGACACGTTTTAAAGACCTAAAATGATAAGTTTTTTTTTAAAATTTACATATTGATCAATGTGTTGAAAATTGAAATATTGAACTTTTTTAAGAAATAATTTCTTAATGTAAAATCTTTAAAGAGTTGTTTCCGTACTCAATGTTTTAACTTTTAAGAGCACTTGTTAGCAAAATTTTAATTATTTCAAGAGTCATGCTAACAAATGTCCTTAATTATAACACTTGTTAAGAAATCAAAAGTAATACATTTGCATTGTAAATTACAATTTTAAAACTTTTTAAAAGTTAAATTCACTATTTCATATCACTTTCTAACCTAATATTTTTATTTTTCTTTCTTTAACAAATAAGTCACTCTTCAACCTTTCCTTTATTTTAATTTCTTCATCCAAGTATCATTAAGGAAATTGTACCAAAAATAATATTATTAATGAAAAGGGAAAGAATCTCATTATTGATGATGATTGCATGGTCTTACGATGAGTGGATGTCATGCCCTTGTCAGTTGCCAGATCAGTCCTTCATTCCGTACCATATTTGGTCTCTAACTATCTCTTCACATTTCTTGACCAGAAGAAAAAATGAAAAAGAAGTGAGGAGAAATCATTAACAATCATTCAAACAACTTCCTTTGCTTGACTTTCTTAACAAGTTCAAGTGGGTGCAAAGAAGCTACTACACTTTTTGGTGCTTTTACTTATTGAATCTTATTCCCAAGAATTAGTACAATCATCAGCATCCTTAATGCATTAGTCAAAATATGCATCATATCATCTTAATCATTATCCCCTTAAATACATATTGTCATAAAACTTTTAAGATTTTGTAAACTATACAGATTTGGGTTCCTCGCATGTATAGCCGTATTATCTCTACAAAAGTACACATAAGACTTCATAATAATAAGGTTTTTTTTTTTTTTTTTTTTTAAAATATAAATTTGAATGATGCCAATTTATACTCTTTGAGTCATATAGTTGAGTAGATAAACATGTCTACTGTGATATACTATCTATTTCAAAATACATGTTACGTTCAACCACTTCGCAGGCTAATTACACATCTTTATTCGTTGATATATATATTTTAAGTATTTATAGTAACAAGTTATAAAAATTTAATATTTTAAAAATATTTAAAGAGACAAATCGAACAACGTTCCTACATCCTAACATTTGTATTTATATAGAAATTAAAAAATAAAGAGAAAATAAGTTATGTGAATAATGTATATCGTAAAAACGTGAAATGTATTTTGAAACAAGAGTGAGTGTTTACATAGAGATGTTCATACTCAAAGAATCGGTCTTTTTGTTTATAGCACGCTCTAGCATAGAGGTGAAACCTTTATCAAAGTTCCGATTAATACACTTAAATTATTGTATGATAATCTTAGTGTCGTGTCTCTCACTCATGACCCATGTTTTTTTTTAATTTTTTATAGAGCTCAATATACTCTTCTTTTTTAAGGTATACAACTCTCAATACACTACTAGAAAAAGAAAAATTTGAGAGGGAAATTAGTGACGGAAAAATTAAAATTCCTCACAAATTTTTTAGTCGCAAAATTTAGTGACGGAATTTGAGAGGAATTTCACGTTTTCCCTCACTAAATTTCCCTCACTAATTTATGTTTTTTTAGTAGTGATAGTAAGTCCCTTGAGAAAATAATATCTATAAATAGTAAGTTGAAAAGTAATATGAAGAACAAAGTTCATTCAAGGGACACATTTTTTAATAGATCTTTTATATATGATCTTATCTGATTCGGCGAGAGCTAGAAGACAATGAGTCGTTGGAGGAGAGATGAAGAACTTCTGTATCTACACATACTCCAACGACCAAATCAATGTATGAATGAGAAGAGAGGCTAGAGTTAGAAGAGCGATACCTTATGAGATTTTCGTATTAGCCTTATATAGGTCAAGAAAATAGTAGTTTGACCTTATTGAACCTTTTACCTTGTTAGACTTCATGGTTTCATGACTTAGGTTGGTGGTCCTCCTAGGTTTCGCCAAATCAATAAGATCAATATACACCTGTCACTCGTACTCACATGTTAAAGGATCTGATTATATGCTAACCATATTAATGATATTAAACTATGCTGGTATATATCCTATTCATAGTATACCTTGACCGAAAAATAAAAAGGAAAGAGTATTATTCTTGTAGTGTCTTTAAACTTAAATGTTATATTATGGGACCCAAGTTGAAAATCGTTTTCTTCCTCCAATATCTGTCTTTTTGATGGGGTAGTAAGGCCTACTCAATCAATAACACCGATATTTTTTTTATTTGTTTATTTCGTCACAGCCATGGATAATATACAATCGTAATATGGCACTTCTAGTTTGGATTATACACTAGAATTTGGAATTACATGTATTCAAATGCAATGACTAACCAACGGTAGAAGCATATTTGCTTTTGCAAGTCCTATATATAATCAATGGTACCACTTAAGTTGCGACCATACCCATTCCCTCTGGGGTTCAATTGCCCTTAATAATTTATATAGAAGTAAGTTATTTTCAAGAGATTTGGAGGTAGTTTTTTTTGTTAAAACACACATTGACATACAAGAAAAGGGAATAAAAAGAAATTAAGAGCAAACAATATCTTGGTATTTGAATGTTTGAGATAATATCATACCGGTCTTTGAGTATATATTCTTATTTTAATTAATTTAGTTTGTGTATTTATGAGTCAATTTGATTTATAAAGTTATTAAGGGCGTTTGCAGATAAGTTTGGCTCAATTCTTGATGAACTAAATTGATCAAATGTAAACGAATTGATTTGGGCTTGATTTACACATTTTTATGATAAAGCCTGAACTAAACCAAACCCACAAACAATGGTTTGGTTTGGATCGGATTAATCATGTCACTAAAAAACAACTGTACATAAACATTTGAGAATTTTGTCAAATACTTTTCTTTTTTTATATAAATAAAACACCTCAATAGCACCATAATACAATGTAAGACTATTAAAACTTCCAAAAAAAAACGCTTATAAGTCACCACCAAAAAAAAAAAAAACGCTTATAAGTGTGTTGCAATTTCTTTCTCTTTGTTTGTGACTTTGAGAACCAAAAAAAAACTCTATCTTCGCATATCTTCAGTTTAGTTTGGCTTGACTTTATATATGTAGATTTATAATAAGTAAAATACTATTATAAAATATAACATGTACAACCGAATTGGACATACGAGTGATCAGATGAGATCTTAAAATTCGACTATCAAATTAAACATGATCGAATTCAAACGATTTTATTCGATTTTATGCCCGATCCAGGAAGTTATCCAACCCAAATACCTTGGATTGGTTTGGATTCTAGTTTAATTTGGTTTTACCCAAACCAATGAACACCAAAAAATATACTTGAGGTTTTTTTTTAAAAAAAAGAAAAACTGAACATTAAACTCAAAAAATTCACCTAGAATGGCCTAAACATCATCGTGTTAATGCCCTTTTTTTCCTTCCCACTTGCTAATAATTACTAGCTCTAATAACATAGTTTACCTATACCCAAAGAAGCATAGTTAAAAAATAAAAAAAATGGTCATATTACTGGTGTCTCTATGATTACACTTATTTGAATATAAGAGTTTTGCTAAATAGTGTTTCGGGGACACTTAAAACATCCACAATGTAGATATTCATTTTTAGGTACTTAAATGGATCACACATATACACATCACGTACTCATTTATAATTTTTTAATAATAGTACCTAACAAAAACTAAATCTCTCTAACTCAGTATCTTACACAAATTTCTTAAATAGTACCCATTAATTAAATATCAATAACTTTATATCATTACATTTCAATTTTTAATATTAAAAAAGTGTGGATTCCACTTAAGATTGAGGTCTTAAGTGAGACATTAAGTCTCATAAGACGCAAAAAAATATTCTCCACAATGGGGTATGGGTACCAAGTCTTCAAAATTTGAGGCCCTCTATGGAGATGGTCAAATTAAGAACGTTAATAGTAGAAATTTCTCATTCAAAGCAACAAATTCTTAACTTTTTGCTTAAAAAGTTAAGTACACTATTTTTTTCAAACTTTCAAATACAATATTTCTATATTAATTTCTTTAACTAATATTTAGGCACCGCTTAACATTTTCCTTAATATAATTTTACTAGGGATGCTTTGGAGACATTTGTTATCATTTTTCAAATAAGAAACTTTAGTGGTAATTATCTTCAATATATTTTTTCACTTTTCAAAATTTCTAGTCTTTTTAGATTTTGATTTCTTACCTCTCTTCCTTGGTGTCCATAAAAACAATGAAAATGGCATATTACCAATCATCCTTTCCCCTCCGTAGGAAACATTAATCATTTCCCCAACAATCTTTTTCAACCTTAGAAACTTGTGAGAACTTCTATCATATTATTCATTCCCTCTCTTCCAATATTCTTTTTCCACTTTTTCCCCTTCTCTTATTTTATTTTTACCTCTCTAAAATAAAAAATATCATATTTCATTCCCTCACAACAATTTAAATATCTCCCTCCTATCCTTTTCCTTTCCCTTCCCACACCATATAACACAACAACCACTCTCACTCAACAATTACTTACTCACTCACTCACACACTCACAAAATGAACCTTTCTTCTCATTCTTCCAACAACATCAACACAAACTCAGTGAATGGTTTCTACACATTTCTGAACAGAGGAATTGATGACTTAGAAAGAGCTTTTCTTTCCAACAACTTGATGTCAATTCAATTCCTTCAAAGGGTACTCTCTATACTTAGATCCTTTCACACCCAATTAGTCCTTTTAGTTCAAAAACTTCATCTCCCAGTTGGTGATAAATGGCTTGATGAATACATGGATGAAAGCTCTAAGCTTTGGGAAACATGTCACCTTCTTAAGTCTGGTATTTCTGGCTTTGATGGTTACTACTCGGCTGGGATCAACGTCACTAACTTCTTCGACTCTCACGCTCGTTTCACTCCACAACTCTGGCGCCAGGTTAATTTCTCTATCTTATCCTGACCACCAAACAGACTCTTCGATGATTAAGAGTTCAAATTCAAGTCCTCAGTTTTAATGTTGGTCTAGCCTGATTCCGATCGTTGTTTGACCCCATCGAGTTTATTACAACGATCAAAACTATACTAGACCATACTTACCGAAAAGGAACTATTAACTAGAACTGTATCTTCATATTTTCCAAATAAAACTTGATTTTTTCAATGTTAAATTAGATACAGTTTTCCCAAAGGACTTTGGAATTTAGTTGTTAGAATCTAATATTTTGAATAAACTCACAATGTTAAAAGTGTCATTCGTTTTTTGTTTTGGTTTGTACCCTTTTGGAAACTATTCAAAGTTCTGAAGTTTCTTGTGATTTTCAGGTTCTGAGAGGCATATCACGGTGTCGAAGAGAAGCTATGGGATTGGAAGAAGAAAACCGTGCATTGATGGAAACAAGAGTCCAACTACTTTCTCTGTGTTTCGACGAGAGAGTATCCGTCGAATCAAAGCTAAACGGTTTCAACGGTTTCAGGGGAGTTTTATACGCAATGAGAAACATTAGTTCAATGCTGCTCACAATCTTGTTACATGGTTTGGTTTACCGTTGTCCGGTAACATCAGACACCGTTGCAAGGTACGAGGGTCGGTTGTTTCATGGGTCGGGGCTAATGATGTCAGCCGCGAGGTTGCAGCAGAGAGTGGCTGCAGAGATGAGCGAAGCAGAGCCGGGGATGTTGTTGTATGAATTTAGGCACGCAAGGGCATCGGTGGAGGAGCTGAGAGGCGAATTGGAGAGGAATGTGTCGTCGCAGGTTGTTCAATGGGAAATGGAAGATGGTTTGAGGGAGAGAGTGGAGAGTGTTAGATTGTGTTTTGGTGTGCTTAAAGCTGGTGCTGATAATATTGTTTCTCAGCTTGATGATTTCTTTGATGAGATTGTAGAAGGTAGGAAGAAGCTTTTGGATTTTTGTAGTCATAGGTAAATTTAATTACCATGGTTTTAAATTGCGGTCGCAATAACATTCATTGTAAGCGATTGTGTGGAAAAACACAATGAAATGCAATTGATGTAATCCATAGTTTTTTTAAATGAAAAATCAAAAGCAACAAAGGTCGAATCTCAGTGGACGGTGACGTTTGATGTCATCCATAGATGCATTGTGGTTGTAGTAACAAAAAACCATGATGTTACATACTTTTTTGAAAACCTTGTTGATAAGTTGGTTTTAGTGTATGTTTGGAGTGGAGATTGATGAAGCAAAAGCACATCTGCACACTTTTCGATGTAAATCTACCGTCATTTTAAGAAGTTGAGGATTGAAGCTTCTGCGTTAAAGTGGTTTTTTGCCGTGATTTTAAGCAAAACGTGATTTACAACCACCCATCCAAACATGCATTTAGTGTAAAAAATTGAGTGGAAAAAAAAAGTGTAACTAAAAGGAGGTAGGTGCTATCAGTGACAAGGTTGTTAGAGTCATAGTTGATGTGGATTTTTGTACCTTCAATCCCTTTTGAAGAATTTTCTTTTTCTATCTTGTGGTCTCTTTCTAATGTTTATTGTGTTAATCAAAGTATTTGTGATACAAAAGAGGAAAGTTAGTTACCGTTTTGCAGACTTTTTCATTCTGCATAAGCCAGTAAAGAAGATTCTTCAATTTAATTGATTCTGCATAATCAATGAAACGGTTTACATCTAGATTTAAGTATGCATTGTCTTATTTTCACTTTACATTTCTTACTTGGGTGTTTGTTTGAAATCACAATAGGTATAACAAAATTACGATAGTTTACTATGATTTTGTTTGACTCGCTATGAATTGAATCATACACTTAATAACTACGATTAAAGTGAGATATTGTCACCTTAAATAATCCAGTATACTATTTTTCTTTTCGTTTTTTGAAAATCTTCAACAAAAATAACCATTTTACAATTGTTCTTGAGGGATTCAAGTTTAGTGCCTTGAAATTACAATGTTAAACATTTACCAATAAACTAGTACCTCAAGTGTAAATTATATACAAATTATAATCTAAATGTTATGATAAACCTAGTCCACTAGACTTATGAAATAGTGTTAAAAAAATTTAGAAAGAATTATATCATTCAATCATATTTAAATTGAGAAATTAATCTCTGCAATTACACGCAAATGATATCATATTAAAAACAATAATATTGAACTTCAATAAACTTTTGCCCATAAAAAAAATTGAAAGAAGCCTATAAAGGAAAAAAGGAAGGTAATAAATAAAGACAAATGACCAATGACAGTAAAGGCAACACGTTAATTTGGAATTCTTTATCTTTGACGGGGACTAGTTTTGGTCGATTTATTGTATCAATGAACTCTATAAACTTGAATTAATGAATATCATTTATTTTTGTAAAAAAAATATATTTGTGAATATTAGTAACTACAAAATGACAATAATGAAGTATGTAAACTTTTTGAAGGTAATGAAATATAAACTGTTACATAGAGTGTATACTATTTTTTTTATTTTACGTTTTTATTTTTATTTTTGACACAAATAGTCATTTTACAATTGTTTATGAGGAGGTTCAAATTCAGCGACTTAAGATTAAATATTAAACTCGTACTAGTGAACTAACACTTTAAATAACATTGAAGGTATTTTAATCTTTTACTTGTGTTTTTAGATGTATTAACGGTGTTAAATCTCTTAAAAAAAGCTTTATCACTCAATCGTATTTGAGTTGACAGATTAATCTCTGAGGATATCTTATTCACATACAAAACAACATTGAGCTTTCATAGACTTTAGCCCACCAAAAAAATTGAAAGGAGACTATAAAGGAAAAAAGAGGGTAATAAAGACAAATGACCAATGACAGTAAAGGCGACGGATTAATTTTGAATTCTTTATCTTTGGCAGTGACTAGTTTTGGTCGATTCATTGCATTTGAAAGAGTGCTCCCTTATTTGATTATGGCTAATGATTAATCATTCTACTTCTGAAACTATAGAAAACGAAAGCTTAGGACTGTAGGGAACACTCTTTAAGATTCCTAAACTACTTTAACCATAAAAGAAACCTTCTTTTTACTCCTAGGAAGCCTTTGTCTGATCCGGTTGGATTCATCATATCAAAAGTAATAATGGAATGATTATGAAAATATAACAAAATACCATGTACTGTATTCCCTCAGTCTATTTTTTGTGGTATCCGAGGTTCGAAAATTAAACGTTGTATAACAAAATAAAGTTTAAACCCTGAATCTTGCATATATTATATATTGTTCTTACCAACTAAATTAAACTCACGTAGACATGTATTTCCTCTGTCTCTAAATACTAAAAAATTGTCACGAAATATGAACTCATTTTCAAATTACTAAATATATTTATTACTTTTTTTTGAAATAAGTTCATAATTAATATGTGAGTATTTTACAAAAAATTGTGGTTATTACGAAGAGTTCTTAAATTGAAGTAATAAATATGTGTGAAAAGTGTGTCACTATTACTATATTGCCCTTTATGCGTACATGCATTAAATTGAAGATAATTAGTAGAATTAATAAGGTATAGTTGAAAAAAAGAGTAATAATTCCATTCAATGTTCTTAAATTTGTAAGTAAATTGTCAAGTCTCTATGTACACCATCTTAATCTCTATGAATTATGAAACTTTATATTAAAAGTATTTTTTTTAAGAATTAAAAATATATATATTTTTTAATTAGTAAGAACTGAAAAGTGAATAAAATAACTTCACATAATTCTCTTGTAAAAAAAAACTAAAAAATCGAAATAATTATATATAGATTATAAAAATATATTTACCTACTTATATTACTATATCAAAAGTGTGGCAGTGGTCACTTTCTCATCTCATTTATAAACGTATCCTATGCTTTTTACCGTGAGGAAATTCATGCCTTGCCTCCTTCCAAGGGTTTATATGAGTGATGCTTTCAAACCCAACAACAAAATAATACTAAAGGAACAAAACACACAGAAAAAACCAAAATCGAGCATGCCACACGGCCAAAGCACAAATTATGTTGCAGGGAGCCACCCTACTATAAAAGTAATTACTGCGTGAGGTGAAAAAGTATTTACCCCCATAAAAAGTATCATGCTCAGTCTACAAACAATAACGGCTTGTGTAAGATAAAATTGATTTGTGTTCTTAAATTATAGACCATCTTTACAAAAAGCAATTAGATTCCATAAACTACAACATGAAGAGAAAAGATGTGAAATAATAGAATGCACTTTGTAAAAAAATTAAAGATGAACAATCTCATGCACACTTCAAATGACACATCAAGATGAGCACTTAAAAGTAAGAACTCTTTCTACATAACTCGTGTTTTAGGAGTGTCAGTAATTAATTAATTTCCTTATAAACATGTAAAATGCTAATAAGTGTGCATAGGACATTGTTTAAGCATTTAAAAGTAGTAATTTTTATATTTAAAATTTTGTAGTTATGATTTTTTCATGTGTTTGACTTGTATTTTCAAGACAATTTTTTTTTTTTGTGATTGATATATTAATTACTACTACGCTATAAATTTTAAATATGTGCGTAAATTCAAAGTTTAACAAAAATATGGGGTGTTGGAATTTCTCCCATGTGCTCCGGATGTGATAGAGATAATGAAACCACACTTCATGTTTTAAGGGACTGCCCCAAAGCAGCCCAAATTTGGATCAGGCTAGTCTCGGTCCAATCATATTACTAATTTATTTTCTTTTGATCGTAGAGATTGGATCTTTAAGAATATCAACAACCAACCGCATAGAATTCAAAATAAAAAGTGAACAACTATCTTTTTGGTGGCTTGCTGGTACATATGGACATGGAGAAACAAATCTATTTTTGAGGATGATTTTCAACAACCGTTCAATCCAACTTATATTATCCTCAAGATGGTTGCGGACATAGATAACTATAATCAACATCCGACGAATCTTCTCCATGGAGACACTATTTTTATTAGATGGAAAAGACCTCAAGAATGATTTGTAAAAACTAATCGTGACAGAGCTTATAAGGATACACTGGGTATAGCTTGGTGTGGTGGTCTCCTTCGTAACTCTGATGGACGATGGCTACCAGGATACTCGCGTAAAATTGGAGCTTTGTGACACTTTTACCACTGAGATGTGGGGGATGTACTTGGGCATGAAGCTTTACATGGAGACAGGGTTTCCACAATCTTCAAGTGGAAAGCGACTCAAAAACGTTGGTTGAAATGATCATTGTGACTATCAAATTCAAGGGTAGACCGCCTACTTTGGTGCACTGCATTCAAGAGCTTTTAAATTTGAACTAGCAGATGCATTTCAATCATACATGGCGGGAGGAAAATAGAAGTGCCGATTGGCTAGCTAATTTTAGCTTTTCTCTTAATTCTTTTCAAATTCATGTTATGAAGAATCCTCCTAGCAATATTTTAAGTCTCCTTTTTAATAATATTTTTGGGGCTTGCATGTCTAGGAATATTCGTGTAAACTTGTAGTTCTTTTTCTTTTTGGGCTTTGGCCCTCTCTCTCTCTACCAAAAAAAAATTCGAAGTTTAACAAAATATGACTAATAATTGTTTTAATGAAAATGAATTTGTAATATATGATTAATTTTTTTTCTCTTTTGAGCAAAAATATGCACACATATAGTATTATATCTTATAGTTATAAGCATTTTATATATTTTGTTAACATATTTAATTATATTCAATACTATAATCATAAATTTGATATACGGAAATAATATTTTCATTATGTGTAATTTGATAACATGTGAAATTCAATATGAAAAACCATATTTTTGAATGGTACGTCACAGTTTTGATGGGCGGATCCATTTGTATTTGAGTGTGTGATGAAATTCACAACATGAATTAATACAAATTGGTATAAGATATCTTCATAATTAGGGTTTGCCATAAGAATATATAACCTACATTTTTAGCGTTTTACTACACCCTGATCAATTTTACTGATCAAATTTTAAAATCCCAAACAATTTTCAAGGTCTCTATAAACTTAAAAACAATAATATATGAGTTGTACATTTACATGAACTTTACAAGGAAAAAACAATTTTATATGGGCTTTATGTTAAGTTTACCTTACTCTATATTGCTTTATAGAGTAAAACTAATGTCTCGTGCTTAAAAATATATCGGTCTTACAACTTATTTATTGTCATGTGACTTTATATTGAGAAATATGCTTAAGAAAACAATAAAATAAACTAGTCATTCTCCAATTAAACACAGGTTTGTTATTTAACAATTTTAAAAAATAAAATTTCATAAATGTAAATAATAATATGCATTTAGTAATTTATTTACTTACATATAATAAACACTTTATGTTTTCATATTTTTGTTTATTGTATGTACATTCCGAATTATTTATTAATGTTTACTAGGTCTAAATATCTAAGCCAAGTTTCGATAAAATTGTGATATTTCAGTAATTAATCACAACAGTTCTCTGTGTAATAAATAGTATAGCTATAAATGAAATCACCTTTATATTTTTTAAAATGAATTCGAAAAGTCAAATGTGTAGTCTAAATTTATACCAAATACACTTGACTTATGTAAAAAAAATTGCCGATATTTCACTTTAAAAGAGTATAGTGTCATAATTAGTCAAAAATGTTTGTTGATTTTTCAAAATTATCATTCAATTAATCATGAAACAATGACACAAAAGTTTAAAATAAATAATAAATATTAAATAAAAAATTACTTTTGATTCATGTTTAAAAGTAATTAACGTATAGTAATTTTGAAAGAGTCTTAAACACATAGACTGGTTTTTATATATATTTATATAGTTTATGAGTTCCCTGGGCCGTAGGTATTATGAGTTCTCTTTTGCTACCTATGAAGACTTGCGAGCAGTATGGGCATTAGGCATGGTCAATTTGAAGTCGGGTGTGATGCGTCTATTCAAACACAACGTGAGACACATACTCAAGTTTGGATATGACTGAGAATTACCGCCAGAATATTGGATGGAGAGAACTTTTCTATGAAACAGCAGAGGCTATCAAGACACCATTGTTAATAGATAATGTTACTAAGAATAGATTGTTTGGTCACTATGTCAGGGTCTTGGTGGACTTATACCTTTCTGGAAATACTTTTTATGAAGTTATGGTGGAACATGTAGGTTATGCAATTGCGGTAGAAATCGAATACGAGGGACTTCTTGAATTTTGCACTAATTGTAAGAGTATTGACCATAAGGTATTATATGTTATAGTTACAAGCATTTTAAATATTTTGTTTACATAACAATTTAATTATATTCAATACAATAATCATACAATGAGATATATGTAAAGTAATTATTTTTATTAAGGGTAAAGGTAAACCATAAATAAAAAATTATTACATTATCATAGACCTCTCTCTCTAACCTCTTTTTCTCTGCGCTCTCTCTATAAAAAAAACCTTCACCGCCATCATAATCCGAAAATCCAAACTTTTCTCTTTTCAAATGTAGACTACACCGGCGGTGGCACGACGAGAACGTTGGTTTTCCGCACCACCTCTCTCTTGATCGCCATCGAGTTCCACAAGGGGCTTCGGAGCCGTGGGTTTAAGGTGGTTCACCAGCGTTTTGGTTCAGGTCTTGTCGTCGCTGCTCTTCAGCCTGGGTTCCTTGGTCTTGTTTAGCTCATCGGAGTTTGGGTATGTCTGGGTTTGCACCACCTTCTGTGTTGGTGGTCGAACCCTCCTTTTGTGGCTCAAATCTACCTTTATTTTGGCTGATTCTTTGGTCTGTCGCTCTTTCGCCGTTTTTGCTCCTTTGGGTTACCATGTTGAAGTTGTACTTTCCTCGGAGGTTTTCAACTCTGGTTGTTCTTGATTTGGTTGGCTTTGAAGACGTTTTGTTGTTGTATTGTTATTTTTAGTATTGTTTGTGTCACTGCTTTTGTTTATGTTCTTGTTCAGGGCTTGGGTGGTTGCAGATGTGACCTTTTGCGACGGTTTGGTTTGTAAACCCGAAAGGGTCTGTGGTTACTTACGTGTTATCTAATCCCTCGATCTGGGTCAACGCGTTGAAACTGGTTTAGTGGTTTTTCCACTCTCTGATGTTTCAGGTCTGTTGAGATCTGCAGGTCTCAATGCGTCAAATTTACCTAAAATCGATACTTTCTTTGGATGTTACGCTGGAAACAGCTTTTATGCCTAATGCGATGCTCGGGTGGTTGCTGGTACGTCGATCTTTTAACCGTGTTGGCCGTAGATCAATTTGCCAACTTCAAACCCTTTTTGGTCTCTACAAATGTTCATTCTTCCTTTTTTTTGTAACTTGGTTTCGCGCCCGTACGCGGGTTCGCTGAGTTGCGCTTGTGTGAAATGTTTGTTTGATTAGGATTTATTAGGGTAGGTTCACTTTCTTTGGTTTTACCACGTATCTGGGTCAGGTTTAATGCCCCCCCAGCCCCTGTAACTTTTTTTTATTAATATATTTCTTCTTTTTGCCTAAAAAAAACTATAAATAAAAAATATTAAACATTTATTTATATTTAAAAAAATTTATGTTATTCAAAAATTTATGCGTGTTTTGATAACTATTGCACATTTGTTTTACGGACTTGATATATAACTAAATTTTATGTGTTGTTAATTTAATGGTAATAACTTTACTTTGTAATATAACATCAAGGAAGAGGGTTCAAATTCTATTGGAGGTTGTTGTAAAATTATCATAAATGATTCCTGAAGTAATAATAATTTCTTCTAATACTAGAAAACAAGAGCCAAACAAAGAGATAATACTCATAGAAAGGTAAAATCAACAAATAACCAGGAAAACAATCCAAAAAACAGAAATACAATACAACTAAAATCAAAACAAGCCACCTAGACATCTAAACAAGGACAAACGTAACACAACAAATACCCACGGCAACAGAAACCTATCCAAATAGACAAAGAGAGTGAGTGTTCTTTAACTCTCTGATGCCAGATACCAAACCAATCATGATAATTCTTAAAAACATTTCACAAGGTGATATGAACCCAACCGCGTAATTGGTCACATCTAACCTCCATAAGTGTGAAGAGAACATAGTTCCTAGTAACAAAGCATTTCATGCTAGACTATGGTTATCCCCGTTTTGTAACGAAAAAAGGACCAAAGATGGTAAACACCACCAACAACAACATCAACAATAACACCAACTAAAAATCTCCACATGGACTAAAGTTATCCCATTGTGGTTATTGAATCTCCCAAGGACTCTGTGTAAGAATATAATATCAGCATGGACTTCAAGTGGTGATCAAAAGGAAAGGATGCAGAGAATGCTGAAAACTAATTTGATGATACTTATTTGGTACTTCGTCGATTTAATATGATGATATGTGAAATTCAATATGAAAAACCATATTTTTGAATGGTACGACACAGTTGTGATGGACGGATCTATTTGTATTTGAGTGTGTGATGAAAATCACATCATGAATTAATACAAATTGGACATATCACCCTCCCCCCCGGTTCGTTTTTTTTGCTTTTGATCATATGAAAATTTGTTTATAGAATAAACAGTTAATTAAAATATAGAAAGGTGCAAAAAAGTAGAGTAGAAAGTTGCAAGCAAAGAAAGATGAAAGAAAAATGAACAAACTTGCAACAAGTTAAGAAGAAAGAATAAATGAGATCGGCGGATGATCTGTGTACTTGGTATAAGATGTCTTTGTAATTAGGGTTCGCCATAAGAATATATAACCTACATTTTGGGCTTATTACTACACCCTGATCAATTTTAGAGGCCCAATTTCAAATCTCAAACAATTTTCAATGTCTTTATAAACTAAAAAACAATAATATATGAGTTGTACTATTTACACGAACTTTATAAGCAAAACACAATTTTATATGGGCTTTATGTTAAGTTTACTTTACTATATATTGGTTTATAAAGTAAAACTAATGTCTCGTGCTTAAAAATATATCGGTCTTGCAAATTATATATTGTTATGTGACTTTATATTGAGAAATATGTTTAAGAAAACAATAAAATAAACTAGTCATTCTACGGTCAAACATAGGTTTGTCATTTAATAGTTTTAAAAAATAATATTTTATAAATGGCAATTATAATATGCATTTAGTAATTTATTTACTTACGTATAATATCCAATTTATGTTTTCTTACTTTTGTTTATTGTATGTACATTCCGAATTATTTATTAATGTTTACTAGGTCTAAATCACTGGTCCAAGTTTCGATAAAATAGTGATATTTCAGTAATTAATAACAACCGTGGTCTATGTAATAAATAATACAACTATAAATGAAATCACCTTTTTATGTTTTAAAATGAATTCAAAAAGTCAAATGTATGTAGTCTAAATTTAAACCAAGTACAATTGACTTATGTAAAAAAAAATTGCCGATATTTCACTTTGAAAGAGTATATTGTCATAGTTAGTCAAAAATGTTTGTTGATTATTCGAAATTATCATTCAATTAATCATGAAATAATGACACAAAAGTTTCAAGTAGGCTTAATTGCATGTTTGTTTTAGTTTATTCCCTTATGTTTAGAGGCCCAATTTTAAATCTCAAACAATGTTCAATGTCTTTATAAACTAAAAAACAATAATATATGGGTTATACTATTTACATGAATTTTATAAGCAAAAAAACAATTATATATGGGCTTTATGTTAAGTTTACTTTACTATATATTGGTTTATAGAGTAAAACTAATATCTCATGCTTAAAAATATATCGGTCTTGCAAATTATATATTGTTATGTGACTTTATATTGAGAAATACGTTTAGGAAAACAATAAAATAAACTAGTCATTCTTCGGTCAGACATAGGTTTGTCATTTAACAGTTTTCAAAAATAAAATTTGATAAATGGCAATTATAATATGCATTTAGTAATTTATTTACTTACATATAATAAACTCAATTTATGTTTTCTTATTTTTGTTTATTGTATGTAGATTCCGAATTATTTATTAATGTTTACTAGGTCTAAATCTCTGGTCAAGTTTCGATAAAATAGTGAAATTTCAGTAATTAATCACAACCGTTGTCTGTGTAATAAATAGTACAGCTATATATGAATTCACCTTTTTATGTTTTAAAATGAATTCAAAAAGACAAATGTATGTAGTCTAAATTTAGACCAAATAAATTTGACTTATGTAAAAGAAATTGCCTATATTTCACTTTGAAAGTGTATACTCTCATAGTTAGTCAAAAATGTTTGTTGTTTTTTTAAAAATTATCATTCAATTAATCATGAAACAATGACACAAAAGTTTAAAATCAATAATAAATATTAAATAAAAAAATTACTTTTGATTCCTGTTAAAAAGTAATTAACGTATAGTAATTTTGAAACAGACTCAAACACATAGACTGTTTTTTATATTTAAATAGTTTATGAGTTCCCTGAGCCGTAGGTATTGTGAGTTCTCTTCTGCTACCAATGAAGACTTGCGAGCAGTATGGACATTAGGCATGGTCAATTTAAAGTCGGGTGTGATGCGTCTTTTTTAATGGACGAAAGATTTTAATGCTCAAACCTAACGTCAGACGCATACTCATGTTTGGATACGACTGGGAATTACCGCAGGATTATTGGATGGAGAGAACTTTCTATGAAATATCAGGGGCTATCGAGACACTGTTGTTAATAGATAATGTTACTAAGAATAGATTGTTTGGTCACTATCCCAGGGTCTTGGTGGGCTTATACCTTTTTGGAAACATGTTTTATGATGTTATGGTGGACTAAGTAGGTTATGCATTTTCGGTAGAAATCGAATACGGAGGACTGCTTGAATTTTGCACTCATTGCAAAAGTATTTTCCATAATGTAACATCTTGTCGGTGGTTACATCTGAAAAAATTGGATAAACAAGAGAAGAATCTTCCAGTTGACAAAGGAAAAAAAATGAATATTATCAAAAGCAGTCTACGCAAGGATGGAAACCGAAGGATAATCCTTGCGGTATTGGATCCCCCAAAGCTTTTGAGGTTCCGACACA
>Ga0315914_1001602_pt1 | contig 34067 bp, 13 predicted proteins | sample MpolenodulesMG_FD_203920 | JGI IMG/M metagenome (GOLD analysis project Ga0315914, IMG submission 203920) | Medicago polymorpha root nodule microbial communities from Los Angeles, California, United States - elongated nodules | ecosystem: Host-associated > Plants > Roots > Nodule | place: USA...
AATGTGAAATCTCACCCCTTCTGTTTGAATGTTGCCTCTACGTGGGTAACGTGCAGATAACCAGGATTAGCTGCTGATGTGAGTTGACTCTCTCGTGCGTCGTCTTAGGGTCGCTCTGATACGTAACAGGATGGGGATATTTGCTATGTTATCCACTGTTGCGTATTATTTTTGAAAACATGTTGTTGAACCATGTTGTCTTGAATTAAAACTTTTATTAATGTTGTTTATGTTGAGGCCGTAGTGCCAAAATTGTTGAATATTGAAGTAAATTTTCCGCTGCGATGTTTTGTTAAAGTGGTTTTAATAAATAGTGACTTTACTCTATTTATACATGAAATGTAGTGTGGCACTCCGTTTTACGTTGAATACTTTGATTTAAGTGTATTTTTTACATTGTTGGGAAAACGGGGCGTTACAATGCACGCCCTTTACCCATCCACGCGGATAAGGAAGACGGTCAACCAAACGACCATTGGGGATTAGTCCACAATTCATAATTAAATTATAATCAAACATAAGCATTATTATTGTTATTAATTCATAATTCATTTTGGTTCCGAAGGCGGCATTTTTAAGTTATTTATTATTGTTATTATTATTGTTTTTTATTTATTTTATCTTTTTTTTTTATTTGTTTTTATTCCTTTTTTATTTTTAATTTCGAATTTTAATTCTTTTATATTATTTATTTTTATTATGTTTTTTTTATCCAAACGGTCAAGGGGCATTTTTGTCCAGACTTGTCCAAAGTGCGTAGGATCCCTTTTAGGGACTTTTTGGTCCAATCCGATTTTACCACAACCCTCATTGGTCACTATAATTGAAAACAAGAGATTATAACTTAATTAGTGAAAAGAAATGATCCCTCTTACCTCTAATCTTCAAGAATCCAATTTCTAGCTTCAATTTAGCTCCTAGCCACCAATCCCATGCTTTCTCACTCTAGTTCTTCTTTTCTCCTCTAGATCCCATTTCTCTCTCTACTTCTATCTCAAAAGGTTTTGTGAAAATGAGTGAATGAAGGTAATGACCTAATTTTCTCACAATTGTAGTGTTTATATACTACCCACATAATTGAGTTTAGTCTCTAATTGACTTATTGGGTTTAACATTCTTACCAACTAATTCACCAAAGTTTCTACTCACCTAAACCGTCAAAATAACGAATAATTACTGTCTCTAAATAATTACCCAACTCACTAGTAACTTAGTAAAAATAATTCTTCTCACTTAAAACACTAAAATAATCTATCAAATAAAATGACTATTTTACCTCTGCTCACCAAATGACCAAAATACCCCTGAGTGTAAAATGACTAAAATACCCTTCTCAAGTCAAAATCCACTAATCCCAAATAAAATACACACAAAGGAAATTAATCACACACAAGCACTTATAAACACACATAATAATTAAATAAAATAATGTTAGTGAAAATCGGGTTGTTACAGTTTCTCTTTTTCCATGGTTAAAACATGTGGTCCTTTCTTTCTATTTAATAGTAGTAATTATATGGAGGAAATAAATGTTAAAAAACTGTGTTCGTGAAAATTCATATGAAAACCTCTCACGACATACAGCATAGTTGTTTTTTTATTCTTATTACTTTGTCATTTTATTATTTTAGAACTTGTAGCTTTTGTATGTTTACTGCACAAAATCTAGTTGATGATTGATGAATGATATACCGAATGTCTATTCTTGTATATCCATTCCCACCCTTCACATCTACAATACTAAATCCACCTCTCTCACGTCCAATACACCGGTGACTAGATCGTATCCGTCGAACGTCGCTCCCTGCCCTCCATCGAACTTGCAAATGAAATATTGAAATCTCTCAGTCAGTGCCACCTTGTTGGTCCCTTTCTGGTAGGGTCATTTTAAAGTTTCCTCTAAAGTCATTTTATCTTCAGTAATTCGTAGGATGTCTTTAATTTTTTCCCAATTGTATTTTCGTCTCAATATCTCTTTTTGTTCTTTAAAAATATGTAATTCACAAACTATTATTCGAGTCAAGAACTTTCGAAAAATCCACTAAGGTCTCACAAGTTACCAACTAACTTGGCTAAGATCCAATGATTACACAGATTTAAAATTCATTTATGGTTGGTTTGACATGCTTCACCGTTAACCAAAACCGTCCTAAGCAATGATATATATATTTACATATAGTTAGCAAAATAAATAAAAATAGGGTTAAACATTATAAGAATTAATCATATATATAATGTTAAAACTTTGAATATTTTCTTTAGATAAAGTAGCACATCTTAAGTCCCGCTATAGTTCATGTCATTTACCAAAAAGGTTACACCTTTGTCGATGAATGAACTAACCAAAGTTCAACTAATTACAAGCTAATCTCATTGTAGCTCATTTGGTTCAGAAAAGATGTAGAATCTTTGTCCGACCAATGAGCTAACCACAGTTCAATTGTTCATATGTTAAGCTTCATTGTAGTTTGTCCGATTCAAAAGAAACTGAACCTTTGTCGACCAATGAAGTTTAAATACTTAATTAATGTGGTTTGATTCAATATAAAAAATTGTAATCATTTTTAATATAAAAATACATTTATCATGTAAAATTGTACCATTAATATATAATAGTTCTTTAAAATGAATACTACAAAATCATTTCCCACTCCCCATTTAGTCTCTTGACTCTATGCATTTCCCAACTTATACGTATTCCCAATCCCTAATTATGTGGTTCCTATCAAGTCAAGAAAAAATATATTGTGCATTATTTGTCTGTTCTTGGCAACTTGTTATCATCTGCATCAAAAAATCTCACTTATTTAGCCCCCAAATGACCGGCTTCTCAACACCAAGTCAAGTCTACAGCAGCATGCATATTCACGATATGTGTGATTGTTACATATTCGGGATTTCCACCAAGTCCAGAATTAAAGAGAATGAGACTGTTTTGTAAGCAACCTTAAGATAAAAACCATGGTCTAGAAATATAAGCGCCTTTTAAATTGTTAAATGTATTCAATTATTAGGCTGATGCTTTCAACTTAGTACGCACCAATGTTATAGAATTTGGTCACATTATTACGTTGGTCTTTGTTCTCCTCTCATTTTGCAAACTTCAGGATGAAGTTTACTCGGGAAACGAATAGCACACACTCTTGCACGTGAAGCCACGTTACTAGTCTCACTATTTATTTAAAAATACCTCATTGTATTGTTACTCTTATATTTAATGAAATGCTATAAACATCTTTTACTAAAAAAAAGTATACATTTAATCAGTTTATAATGATGGAACTCATCATCAGCAAGAGTTCCTAAATTTAAGTTGTGATTCTGGCTAATCTTAAATGGTTTGAGTATATGCAATTGAATAGTTATATTTTATGCATAAAAAATTTCATATAGTTAAATTTTGCAACTTCAGTCTATACTCAATTTTTTTAATTGTTTTGCTACTCATTCCGTCCTTTAATAAGTGATCATTTTGTAAAAAAATATAATTGTTCTAAAATAAGTGATCCATTCCACTTTTCAATGCAATATTAATTACTTAACTTTAATTGTTACCACTTTCATCACTCTCAATTCAATATATTCCAATTTATATTATGCTAATGGAAAATACACCAATACTTAAATTAGTTCGGAGGGAGTATTATTTTTGGGGAAAAAACCAGAATCGTTTCTGTTAAATGCCATGAATCTGTTATACCTTTTCTAATAATTGAGTTGAATGATATAAATTTATATTTTGAATATGTATAGTGCAGCTGCAGCATATATATATATATATATATATATATATATATTTTGGATGAATGAGTCTTGATAATATCAGATAGTGTTTCATTGTGTAGCTTGCATAAGCTCAGGAATAAAACTTATGGTGGAGGTCCACAATCATATATTTATTGATTTAGTGGAACTTGCACTAATATTTGTCTAAATAAATTAAATAGTCTATAATAGTGGAAAGGTTGTGGAGAGCTGCCATGTATGCAAAATTCTAGCTTAAGAAGGGACCTGGATCTCCTGCTGTAACTGCTTCACGCAGGTACATGCAGAAGTAAATCACGACCGTAAAAATGATTCATCGGTTCAGATCTGTTTGACCAGTTTTCACACAGTTTGATCTTAACATTACGTTTTTTATCAGACGGTCGGTAGCAATTACTGCATAACACAGTAACTGCATCGAATCCATATCCAGAGGTTTTGAGCAAAGTGTCGGATTGTGCCACATAGACAGAATGCAAGACAGAGAATGACTCAAGTTCATTTTACATAGAGATAGAGATAGAAAGATAGATAGATATAGATTACTACTGCCATCAAATTGTACTGGAGTTTTGAGCTTTAGTCTTCATAATTGACTTTTAGCCTTTAATTTTTGTTTATTGAATAAATTTTACGTGAATATGTCTAAAAATAAACTATTTTATATTCAACTAAAATAATTTATTGACATATGGTTTTAATTTAAAAAAAAATATATTATTATCGTTCTCTCATACAGTATATCAAAAAAGTGGTGGCTTGACTAGTATGCATCAATTATTGTGTTACGTTGGAATTTTTTCATTTTAAAAGAAAAATATCTCAGACTTTGTAAGATTCCTTGTCTTTTCCTCTATTTTCTTTTCCACAAATCCAAGAAACATAAAAGTAAAAACCATTGGCTTATCCCTGTGCACAACATTCAAACACAAACTCTGAAATGAGTGAATCAAAACCACATGCAGTTTTAATTCCATATCCAGTTCAAGGCCATATCAATCCATTAATCAAAGTAGCAAAGATTCTTCACCTAAGAGGCTTTCACATAACCTTTGTCAACACCGAATACAATCACAAACGCTTACTCAAATCAAGAGGTCCAAATGCCTTTGATGGTTTCACTGATTTTACCTTTGAGGCTATTCCTGATGGTCTACCTTCTATCGACGGAGATGGGGATGGTGATGTTAGTCAAGACATATATGCTCTTTGTGAATCAATCAGAACGAACTTCCTACAACCTTTTCGCGAACTTCTTGCTAGACTTAATGAATCTGCCACTTCTGGTCTTGTCCCTCCAGTTACGTGCATAATTGCTGATAATAGCATGTCTTTTACTATACAAGCTGCTGAAGAAATTTCAATCCCTGCTGTTTTCTTTAGTCCAGCCAATGCATGTACATTTTGGACTGGTTTTCACTTACTTACATTGTTTGATAAAGGTGTCATACCACTAAAAGGTAACAATCAATTACTCTTCTTTCTTTCTCCACAGGTGTAGTGTAGTTAAAGTGTTCATATGACATACATTAGGAGTATGGAAATTCAATTTCAAGCTAACATCTTTTGTAAATTTGACATGCAGATGAGAGTTATCTGACAAACGGATATTTGGACAATAAAGTGAACTGTATTCCAGGATTGCAGAACTTTCGACTGAAGGATCTGCCCGATTATATAAGGATTACAGATCCAAATGATTGCATAGTACAATTTACAATTGAAGCAGCAGGAAGGGCTCACAGAGCCTCTGCTTTTATTTTTAATACTTCTAATGAACTTGAGAAGGATGTAATGAATGTTCTCTCCTCGACGTTCCCTAATATTTATGCTATTGGCCCTTTATCTTCACTTTTAAGTCAAAGTCCACAGAATCAGTTGTCAAGTTTAAATACCAATCTCTGGAAAGAAGATACCAAGTGTCTTGATTGGCTTGAATCCAAAGAACCGAGGTCTGTTGTTTATGTAAATTTTGGGAGCATGACCGTTATGACTGCAGAAAAACTTTTAGAGTTTGCTTGGGGTTTGGCCAATAGCAAGCAACCCTTTTTGTGGATCATTAGGCCCGATCTTGTCATTGGCGGTTCCGTTGTTTTGTCATCGGAGTTTGTGAATGAAATTTCAGATAGAGGCCTAATCGCGAGCTGGTGTCCGCAAGAGCAAGTATTAAACCACCCTTCAATTGGTGGATTCTTGACTCATTGTGGATGGAACTCAACCACTGAAAGCATGTGTGCTGGAGTGCCAATGTTGTGTTGGCCATTTTTCGCGGATCAGCCAGCAAACTGCAGATATATATGCAATGAATGGGAGATTGGGATGGAAATTGACACCAATGTAAAGAGATATGAGGTAGAGAAGCTGGTCAATGAATTGATGGTGGGAGAGAAAGGAAAGAAAATGAGGCAAAAGGCAATTGAGTTGAAGAAGCTAGCGGAGGAGGACACGAGACCTGGAGGTTGTTCATATATGAACTTGGACAAAGTGATCAATGAGGTGCTGCTGAAACAAAATCCAACTTAAAAAACTTTTTTAACCAAAGAGTTCCGTATTGAATTTAAGTGATGATGTAAGTGAACTGATCTTCAGCAAGAGATCCTAAACTAAAATAATGATTCTTGCTTATTTTAAATGATTTGAATATATGCACATTGGATAATTATATAGCATGTATATTAACCTTCATAATATGAATCCTACATCTTTGAATTTGTTAAGTTGGGGAGTAAAAATCCTTTCACAGTATCCTGAATTCCATTATCATTTGAAGGATCCATTTTGTCAAAAAGTATAATTTATATGTATACCAGTTTAAATTAACATTTTTCAACCCAACAGCCCTTAGTTTAAATGACACATGTCTCTTCTAGCTTAACGTATAGGCCTTGAGTTCGAGTCCAGCTTTAGGCATGCATCAGCCTTAAAACTCTTAAGGAGAGTTTGTCGTCCATTTGGGTTCCACAAAACTAGAAGGATTAGTCTCCAACGTTGCGCACACGGAAGATACCCGATTTAGCACCCAAAAAATTAACATTCTTCAATATTATATGATACTTATAGTTTTGTTTGGAACAACTTATTTGTTGTTCCTAATCACACTAAATAGCTATTTTTAGAGATATTTTAGGAACTAACCGACAAAGTTTGCATCATGATGTGATTTGATTTGTGTAAAATTGTTTTTCATTGACTCACTAACGAATACTTGTTTCAATTTTTTTAAAATTCTCAAGTAATCTTTCGATTATTCTTTGTTCCTATTCCTTTTTTGATGTGATTTAGGGTTTATGGATCGATTTTTAATTTTGTATAGGTTTCTGATGTTGGTAGTTAGTGTATGTTAGGATGTACGTGAATCCAATTCGTGAATTTTTGCATGATGTTGTGTGTTCAATTAGGAACTTATGTAATGATCTGATCTTTGCTGGAAAGACAACTTAACTCTATTCTAATATTTATACTATATTTGTCATTAAAAAAAAAGTTTCCAAATTCTTAGTTTAGGCAACGTATATTAGAGTGTTCATGATGCAGTTTGTGTCCATTTTGTAGCCAAATCACATTAGATACAAAGTATAGTTACAAGAAAATAGATCTAAGAGCTCAAAAGAACAATCTCAAATATCCACACATTTTTCAAGTCACTCCAACCCTACATAGAGTCCTTAGGCTTTGTTTGCGAGTTTGGAGGGGAAGAAAGGTGAGGGCTTTGAAAAAGAGAAGGAGCAAGTGAAAGAAATAGAAGACATTTGGAAGAGTTTTGGGGGTTCATTTTCCTCTGTGATACAAAATCCTCCTCATTTTTTTCGTAATACCAAATACTTCTCATTTTGGAAACTCAAACTAAATTAAAAGAAGGTTTTGCGTTTATATGAATTTTTCAATTCAATATTTGTTGTTATAAATTTCCTAAAATTAAAATATATTAATCACAAGCATAAATCTATCATTCTTTAAACAAACACTCTTTAAAAAATATGAACGATTTCTACATTTTTCCTTATATTTTCCTCCCGCCAAAGTCCTCCCTTCTCCTCCTTCTAAACTCCCAAACAAAGTCTCAGAGTATGTTTAGATGGGGAAATGTTTTGAGGTAATATAATGTTTTGAGGAAATTCAAATTACATTAGATGATAATTTGGGGAATTTTCATTGCTAAGAGTGTTTAGAAAGTGTTTCATAATTCAGGAATCTCACCTAAAAACACTCGACCCGACGACCCCCAGCCTATAAGTTTTCTCCTTTGGTTTAACAAGATTAAAAAAAAAATATATGAAGAATGCTTAAATAGGGTCTAAAACCCGAGCAAAAATCACCTCACGATTTCGGCCATATCGTGGTGCAATCCAATCAAGTAGAAAGAGACGTTGCACTTAAGCTGGACAAATCTCCTCAAGATCCTGGAGATCCTCCATCATCGTGGCGTGATTTTGACAGTAACTAATAAACTTGGAAAATTTTGAATCATACCAACAAATCTCAAACTATATCTAACAAATACATGCACGACATTCCAACCATTCAGTAGAAGATATTATCAAACAATATATGATTGTGGATCACCCTCATAAATTTCAATTACCTATTTGAATTGCAAGTATAATATATTTCTGACATCAAAGCTTCTAGTGGTACAGAAGAAAACATGTGCAAATTGATTAAACAACACTGACCACTCTTTTTTTTTTATATCGCCAAAATATCAGTCCCTCTCTAAGAATTTGGACATATGATAAAGAACAGAAAATTTTTGTCCTTTATTGCATAAAAGCCAAATTAATTCACATTTCCATAAAAGCCTTATGGTGCACAGAGTGGTGGATGTGTTGTCCCTGTCAGCAAGATAGCCCTCCATTCTCTTCACTACAAGTTTTCACTGCAGTCAGGCTGTAATTTGTGTCCTTCAATTTTTACTAGCCTTTATATATTTATTTTAATACTTCATAGTCGCTATGAGGTATCAACTCAATGGTTATGTAACCTTAAAGGACAAATCACTTTAGAGTGAAGGCTCAATTCGGTCCTTCACAAATTTTTTGCGAGCTAATTTAGTCTCCGACAAAAAATAAACCCAAAATAGTCCTATATATTTTAATATTGGGAAGAAATTAGTCCCTAACTCTTTGTATTAGAGGAACTAATTTGTTTGTAGTATGAAAATGTCAGGGACTAATTAGTTGTTTTTTATCATGGACTAAATTGGCCTGCGAAAAATTGTGAGGGATTGAATTGAGACTTCACTCTTAATAGCAATCCATTATTTTAACTAACAAGAATATTCATTGTCAAAATCCAATGTGCTTTGAAACAAAATCAAACTTAAAAAGCTTTTTTATGCAAAGAGTTCCTTATTGAATTTAAGTGATGATGTAAGTGAACTAATCTTCAGCAAGAGTTCCTAAACTAAAATAGTGATTCTTGCTTATTTTAAATGGTTTGAATATATGCATATTGGATAATTATATGACATGTATTTTAACGTTTATAATATGAATCCTTCATCTTTAAATTTTGTTATGTTGAGGGCGTAAGAATCCTTTCGCAGTATCCTGAATTCCTTTATTTGAAGGATCCATTTTGTCAAAAAATATTTTTCTATGTATACTAGTTTAAATTAACATTCTTCAACCCAAGAGTGCATAGATAAGATGATACAAGTCTCTTCTAACTTAACGAAGGTCTTGGGTTTGAATCTTGCCTAATTAGACATGGAACAACATTAAAACTCTTAGGGAGAGTTTTTCGTCCATTTGAATCCCATAAGGCTCAAATAACTAGTCTCTGCAGTTGCGCGCTCGAAGGATACCCGGTTTATAACAAAAAAATTAACATTCTTTAAATATTATATAATACTCCTAGTTTTGTTAAGAACAACTAATTCGTTTTTCCTATCACACTAAATAGCTGTTTTTAAATTATCATATGATTTGATTGATGTAAATTTGTTTTTGACTTCCTAACGATTACTTGTTTCAAATTTTTTTAAAAATTCTCAAGTAATCTTTTGATTTCTCTATTCCTCTTCTTTTGTTGATGTGGTTTAGGGTTTATGGATCTTTTTTTAGTTTTGATTTAGGTTTCCGATGTTGGTAGTTAGTGTACGTTAGGATGTACGTGAACCCAGTTCGTAAATTTCTGCCATGATGTTGTGTAGTCGATTTGAAACTCTTGTAATGATTTGATCTTTGCTGGAAAGACAACTTAACTATTTTCTAATATTTATACTATATTTTTCATTCAAAGAAATAAAAATTTATGAATTCTTAGTATAGGTAACGTTTATTAGAGAATTCATGAAGCAGTTTATGTCGATTTTGTAGCCAAAACACATTAGATACAAAGAGGTTACAAGAAATTAGATCTAAGAGCTCACAAGAACAATCTCTAATTTCCACACATTTTTAAGTCACTCAAACCCCACATAGAGATCCTTAGCATTTGTTTGCGAGTTTGGAGGGGAAGGGAGGTGGAGACTTTGAGAAAAAGGAAGGAGCAAGTGAATGAAATAGATGACATTGGAAGGGGAGGGTTTTGGAGGTTCATTTTTCTTCGTAATACCAAATACTTCTCATTTGGGAAACTCAAACTAAATTAAGGACGGTTTGCAGTGTTCATATGAATTTTTCAATTTACTATTTGTTGTTATAAATTTCTTAAAATTAAAATATGTTAATCACAAGCATTAATTTATCATTGTTTGAAAAAACACTCTTTCAAAAATATGAACGATTTCTACATTTTTCCCTATATTTTCCACCCATCAAAATCCTCTCTTCTCCTCCTCCCTTCAAACTTCCAAACAAAACCTTAGAGTGTGTTTGGATGGAGGAATGTTTTGAGGTAGTGTAATGTTTTGAGGAAATTTAAATTATATTATGTGAATATCATTGTTTGGATAAAAATTTGTTGAATTTTCACTACCCAAAGTGCTTAAAAAGTGTTTCCTGGTTAAAGAAACTCACCCAAAAACACTTGGTCCTTACCTTTAAGTTCCCTCCATTGGTTTGATAAGATTACAAAGGAAAAAAGAATTATGAGTAATGCTTAAATAGGGTCTAAAACAAGAATAATATATTTCTCACATCAAAGATTCTAATGGTACAGAAGAAAACATAATAAAATTGATTAAACAACACTGACCATTCTTTTTTTTTGGATATCGCCAAAATATAAGTCCCTCTCTAAGAATTTGGACATATGATATAGAACAGAATTTTTTTGTCATTTATTGTATAAAAGCCAAATTCACCTTTATTGTGCCCCTATTATCAAGATATCCCTCCATTTTCTTCACTTGTATATGTTTTCACTTCATTCAGGCTGTAATTTGTGTCCTTCAATATTTACTAGCCTTTATATATGTATTTTAATACTTTATTTATGGCTATGAGGTATCATTTAATTTCAATGGTCTTCGAATCTTAAGGACAAAGTTCAAATCTCCTTAATGACGGACGGTAGTAAAAAAGGTTGTTATTGTCATGTTAATTAATACTAGAGTGAAAATTCAATTTAGTCTTTCACAATTTTTCTCGCAAGCTAATTCAGTCTTCGATAAAAAATAAACCCAAAATAGTCCTATATATTTTAATATTGAGAAGAAATTATTTCCTAATTCTTTGTATTAAAGGAACTAATTTGTCTGTAGTATGAAAATGTCAAGGACTAATTAGGAATTGTGAGGGATTGAATTGAGAGTTCACTCTTAATTGTAATCCATTATTTGCACTAACAAGAATATTCATTGTCAAAACAACAATATTAAGTTTTTAAAACATTGTCTATTAGTTAAACATATATATGATAGAAAGCCAAATAAGAAAACTATTAATCGTGTGAATATAATGTCAAAGGACACTTAAGTGTTTTCTTTCTTTGCTTCAGGTGGATTGAAGCACCACTGGTGGAGAAAGTAGATGTATCATATTCTTACCTTTATAAATCTGGTATCCATTAGAAAAATTTAATTTAATTTAATACTAATACACACAGAAAAAAGATTTTTAATATAGTACAGATTACTTGAATGAATTAGTTTATGTTAACTTGTATCACATATATCTGGTATCAAGTAATTGTGAAAGGAGCCTTGTTCCAAACTTCAACTATATAAAGTTTCATCCTAATCAGGCCCTAGGAAAAATATTTGAAGCTTCACATAACGTTAATTGATGACACACTGCCATAACAATATTTTTGTGTCATTTTATACCCGTTGTTAAAGCATGCACATTGCGCAGGAGAGACATGTGCATCACGAAGAAAGTTGAAGAAAACACAGGACAGGCCCGCCTAATGTGCATCCCTCAGAGGCACCTGCGCATCGCGCAGGGTGTTCAAGTTTGGGACTGTGCATCGCAAACAACACTCCTTGAATTGGGCGATTTTTCTTTTTCTATTTAAAAGAATGACCAGATTAAAATATACCATAGAAAGCTGAAAAACTTTATTTTTAGGAAGTCAAGGTTGAAGGTTCAACGTGGAAACAAAGATTGAAGCAACTTTTATCATTTATTCATGAGTGATTTCTTTAAATTCGGTCGGTAGATAAACATTTGTGATCTACTTGAAACATGTAATTGTTGATTACTCATTGTGCAATTGCAATCTTAAATAAACTTTGAATATGAACTTAGAAATTTATTACTTGATTGACAATTTGGTACACTTACTAATTATCCATCATTAACCCCAAATTGAATATTGAAACAATACATAATTAAACATAGAGTGCATCAAAGCTTAAAAATAGCCTAAAAATTTAGATACGACCTCCTGGTCAAATCAAGTAGTAAAATGCTGCATTTCAGAAAACAAAATCATTCTATCTAATTTTGTTTAAGCAAGACTTCCTTAATCACTTTGTCCAAGTTCATGTATGAACTACCACCGAGTCTTGTGTCCTCCTCCGCCTTCTTCTTCAACTCCAATGCCTTTTGCCTCATCTTTTTTCCTTTCTCTCCTGACATCAATTCATTGATAAGCTTTGCCAACTCCTCTCTCTTAACATTGGTATCGATTTCCATACCAATCTTCCATTCATTACAAATAAATCTACAGTCTGTTGGCTGATCAGCAAAAAATGGCCAACACAACATTGGCACTCCAGCGCATATGCTTTCAGTGGTTGAATTCCACCCGCAATGAGTCAAGAATCCTCCGATTGAAGGGTGGTTCAACACTTTCTCTTGTGGACACCAACCTGCTATTAGGCCTCTATCTGCTATTTCATTCGTAAACTCAGATGACCAAATCACTGAGCCACCAATGACAAGATCAGGCCTTATGATCCACAAAAATGGTTTTTTGCAATTGGCCAAACCCCAAGCAAATTCCAACAATTGCTCTGGTGTCATGACTGTAATGCTGCCGAAATTAACATAAACAACGGATCCCGGCTCCTTGGATTCAAGCCATTCAAGACACTCAGTATCTTCTTTCCAAAGGTTGGAATCTAAAGAGTCCAATTGATGAATATTTGGAGTTTGGTTTAATAATGAAGGTAAAGGGCCAATGGGGTAAACAGAAGGAATTATAGAGGAGAGAGCATTTATTACATCACTCTCAAGTTCGTTGAAAGTATTCAAAAGAATAGGAGAGTCTCTTTTAACTCTATCTGCAACTTCAATAAAGAATTCCAACATAATATCATTTGGATTTGTTGTCCTGATAAAGTCAACAATGTCCTTCAACCGAAAGTTTTTCAAACCTGGAATCCAATCTACTTTAGTTTCCAAACATCCATTCGTTAGATAACTCTCATCTGCATATCATAATTACAAAAGTTAATAGCTTGTAGGTTCACACACACACACACATATAAGGTGTTACATATTCAATGAAAGTTATTTGTTAGAGAATAAATTTTAGTTTTGAACTTTTAAAAAAATTTGTGCAGGTCATCTTCTCAACGAGAGTTTTTAATTTGACAGTTGGATTGTTATTAACTGTATTAACTAATCTATGAGCTATCAGCTCCGTGGTAAGAGTTTGACTTTGTAATCTCAAAGTGCAGACAGTTGAAATCCTTTAGGAAACAATTATAAAATAATCATTAGTAATAATATTTCCCCTTATGTAATATTTAAAAAATAAAATAGAATAATATATGTCAAGACTTGCTCTTGGAGTAAGTTGATTTTTGCACTCATACACAATATATATAAGGGAATATATAACCTGCATTTATAGAAATACTATTATCTATCAAGGAAATAAACTTAGTACCTTTGAATGGTATGATGCCTTTTTCTACAAAGGAACGAAAGTGCATAACATTCAATAAAGAACATGCACTTGATGAAAAGAAAAGAACATTTGGGAGTGCAAATTCTTCAGCAGCTTGTATAGTAAAGCTCATACAACAATCGGAAACTAAGCAAGTAACTGGTGGAACATTGGAAGAGTGATTAAGTCTAGTAATAAGTTCACAATAGGGTTTAAGGAAATTCTTTCTTATTGATTTACAAAGAGTTGGTACATCTTGACTAACATCACCATCACCTTCTTCTGGGGTTAGACCATCTGGGATTGTTTCAAAGCTAAAATCGGTCAAACCATCAAAGGCACTTGGACCTCTTGATTTGAGCAAACGTTTGTGATTGTATTCGGTGTTAACAAAGGTTATGTGAAAGCCTCTAAGGTGAAGAAGTTTTGCTAGTTTGAACAATGGATTAATATGTCCTTGAAATGGAGCTGGAATCATCACAGCATGTGGTTTTCTGTTTGCAAAGTTTCCCATTTTTGATAATTCTCTATTTGGATGTTATGTGTGCACGATATGAGGTTGAGAAACAAGTCATAAGGTTGTGCTTTAATAGAAGAGAAAAAAGGGCAATGCTGTGAAATTGAAAAATACAAAGAAATCCAAACAGATAATATCTGGGAGGTTGAGATTCTATTAAAAGGAAATAAGTACCATGCAACTCAATTATTAATTTTGCAATGAAATGAAGCCGGGACATACAAACAAGGACAATGAATACAACACTTACATTGACACGTCCATACCGGTAACTGTAATTACCTGTGTCTGTGTTCAACAACAACATATATATGACACTGAACACATTTCTTATCAGAAGTGCCGGTGTTACAACATTACGATGTATTTCTATAGGTAAATGCCAGTAAGTTGGTAGTACATTTAGTTTTTAGAGTTAAATTTTTGTACCATTTACTTTACTCATCAAGCGACCTACCGGTTCAGAATCGTTATAACGGTGTTGAATACGTTGGTCTTTGGTTTATTTAACTTACCAAATGAATATGGCATTGACTTTCAGTTGTGTCCATTTACATTACCCAAAAAAAGATAGGGTCCATATTTTACATTACCCAAAAAATACAAAAAAAGATATCAAACGAAAGCATTCAATTGTCCGGTAAAGTATAGTTAATATGTCATCAAATTATTAATGCCACATAAATGGACATGTGCATTTTATGGTGGAGATGGACCACCAAAATATGTCATAGCTCTGTACGATCACATGCAAGCTGCAGAAGAGAGATGGGTATACATTTATGGAGGTTGAAATATGTTGGTAAAATTTGAAGGTAGAGTAAAAACTTCAAATTTAGTCCCTTCAAAGGGCGGGCTCACATAAGGGTGAGTAATAAAACTTATTAAATACACCAATTTTCATAAAAAAAATTATTATTCAAGGTTGTTAAAGGTGTGTTTGGATTAAAACTTTAGGAGGAAAAAGAAGGGGGAGGATTTACTTATATTTTTTAAATTACGAACTATATAACATGTTTTTCGAAAATAAATTAAGTGCGATTGAAGTATTATATGATCCATTCGCCAACTTTAACCCTTTTTTATTTGAACAGATGTTCACTCTTCATCTTTTCTGTAACCTGGTTTTGCGCACGTACGCAGGTTTGCTAGGTTGCGCTCGTGATGAGTGTTTATTTTGTTAGGAATGACTAGGGTTGGTCAACTCAACTTGTATTATCACGATGTATTTCCGTTTTGGTTGTACCTGGGTCAGGTTTAATGTTCCTCAATCCCTGTATCTTTTTATTTTATTTAATATATTTATCATTTTCACCTAAAAAAACGTATTATATGATTGTTTATAATTTTTTTAAAACAATGATCGCTTATCATGTTAATATGTTAACTTTTTAAAAAATATTTCTTAGTGTTTGTAATTTATCAATGAAAAGTAAATTATTCCCTCCATTTTCCTCCTAAACTCTCAATTCAAACACATCCTAAGAAGTGTCATGCACTCGTCAGCATTTATTATTTTAAAATTTACACATAGTGTGTGAGAAAACAAACAAAACCAGGGTGAAAAGGCACCTGTAATTGGCTTAAAGCTATACTAGAAAGCTTCTCAATACCACATTGAGATTGACTTTAAATGCGGGGTAGCGGTCACTCAAGCACTTAAAATGTTATGTTTTTTTCATGTTGAATTCCCCAAATTTAAACATTCCATCACACATGCGTCAGTTCTCACTTTGTCCATGGATGAAGCTTCACTGCAGTCAGTTTTTCACGCCTTCATGCATTCAAAATATCGTTAAAACGAGATTAGACGATTCAAATTTAAATACAGTATTTTAACTTATAAATATAAATAAAATTTGATTTTCTTTGAACTGCGTGATAAAGTTTAGAGGATCATCGATGTTTTGAATGTGTGATGAAGTTGACCGCTGGAAAATCCAATTTTGTAGTTTAGGCTCCAATACAAAGCTAGTGACTTACATTACACGGCAGCACGTAGTCCTCCTAAGACAGAGTGTTGTAATATCATTTTTTGGGTGAGAATATCTAGTATTATAATTATTATTTTTTAAGAGATCTAATATTGTAATATCTTCTTTTTTTTTTGAGAATATCTAGTGTTTTAATATTATTTTGGGAAGATCTAGTACTATAATATATTTTTTTAGAATATCCAGTATTATAATTTCTTTTTAACTCATTTTGGGTTGGCCTAGTGGTTGGTTTGGGATCTTGGAGTGTGCTCCTCTTAAGTCTCAGGTTCGATTTTGGGTTGGCTTAGAACGGGGCCCCCCGCAAGTGGGCGGTGGATTGGTCTCCTCTGATTAGTCGATCCTTAGATCGGATACCGAGTTTTAAAAAAAATCTTTTTAGGATATTTAGTAGTATAATATATTAATTAGTCCAATGACAGCTTGTATTTTTTTCCTGAAAGGTCAATCACAGCTAGTATTTTTTTTCCATGGAAGTCAATTTCTTTTTTTTTTTTAGTAATAGTGTTATAAAATTATTTAGTTTGCCCTAGAATTTTACAAAAATTAATATTAATTAATTCATAGGTTGCAATTCAAAATCAAAATATTCCTCCTAAATTTACCTAGGTGGGAATCGAACAAAACCGAGTTGTGGTGGGAAATAAAACTAAAGCTTTACAACTGAACCAAAGTGATACATCTAAATTAACTTGATATTAGATATTAAAATTCGCTTTTAAAAGATAAACATAGTGTGTTACTATTTAAAAGTCACAGACATTTATACATATAATTTCTATAATCAACATCAAAATTTCTTAAAATTTATTGGTTACAGTTTACATGCGTTATTGCAATAAATAAAAAATGGACAGATGGATACGAAGTGTCTACCTGATCGTTAGTATAATATAATTTAAAAAAAGTATAATATAATTAAAAGGATTTTTTTTGGGGTTTTATAATTAAAATATATAACAAGCATAATTTCATTTTGACGTTTTTTAAAAATTTAAATATTATAATTTATGCACGCGTGAAGCATGGATTTATTTTTTGAGAAAACTGAAGCTTGGGTTTATTTATTTATTTATTTTGAAGAAAGCATATGGCTTTATATATATGAGACATATGGTCCCGGCCATTGCTCAAGAAAATAAGAAGAGATAATTGGCTTTATATATAGATGTTATCTCTTCTCTTATTATTAAAGTTAACCCGTAAACAATATTTTGTCCTAAATTTATTCTATTTATCTGCTTAATTTTACTATATTAACCCTATCTCTTCTATTATCTCTTATCTCTTATTACTTGAAGTTAACCGTAAGCAATATTTTGCCCTAGATTTACCCTAATTTATCTGCTTAATTTTACTATATTAACCCTATCTCTTCTGATAATCGCATTTATTGTTCATTCCAATTAAAAGATCAAAATTTGTGTCAGATCATCAAGGTCGATGTCATGGACATAATATGATATGGTACAGTACCAATGTCTATGATAATTAATATTATGAATTTAATTAAAACAATTATGACATTCAACTAAACTATTTTGTTATATGTTACTGTCAAATATTACCTTCGATATGCCCCGTGCGATAGCACGGGTCGATGGTCTAGTATTATAGAATATAAAATATATTCTCTTAAAAAAGTGTGTATCACCACACCCACCCCCACCCCCACCCCCCACCCACCATATTCAAAAGTATAATATATATTCTCTTAAATAAGATGGTAAAATGTCTACGTTCGTATTTTCACGTTCGTCTTTACGCATTTGCAAAAATATAAAGTATATGTTGGTGTTATTCAAAAATATACAATGTTTGTGTTATTGATGAAAAGTGTGCATCCCATCTCCTTTATAAAATATAAAACCGCTTATAAATAGAGAAACAATAATAGAGAGATAATATTGTTGATATTATGTTTCAATTATACTTTCACACGTTGCTCATTGTATGTTTCCATGTCTTACAAACAATACGAGATCCATTATTTCTATAAACTTCATATCGTTAGCTCATTCAATCAATACAATGGCATTAAGATCCAACAAATATGTCCGACTGTAAATTTAATTCAAAGTCTCGCAACTAGCACCCACAAATATTTCTACCTATGTCCCTTACGGAGAGAGTCTATGTCTCTAGCACTTTCTAATTCAAAATACCATTTTCACATTGCATGTGAAAAAAACATTAAGTGTATGAATATAAACATTGATACAATGAAAGAAAATTTATATATAATCATCTAGATCAAGTATCTACATCAAATTCATAGAAACCACACCTAATCCAAGCAATAAAGAGAATTGGTTAAACATAATCGTACAATACAACGCACAGAAGAAAAGAGATTTGACGTCAAAGTTGATTTCTTGTTCTCATGCGGCGTAGCCTTCTCGTCTAGACCACTGTCTCTCCCTTTCTATGTTTCTGAACTTTTCTTCTCTACAAGAGACCTTGGGTCTGTGTTATATGATACTAATTCCTTGAAAAGAAATGAAGACCTCTATTTATAAAATTCGGATAAAGTTGATATTCGTTTAGCGAATCTGGCTCACCTATTGAATATGAGCTTTCTTCGTTCCGAAATAAATGATAACTCATCCAACTGGTCACTAAAACCTAATTGGGTCTCTAGGAGAATTCTTGTTCGTCTAGAAAATATGTTGTTGCATCTCTCTGGAACTCCATTGGAGTCCCTCGCTTTGGGCTACTCTCTTAGAGAATCTTTTTTGTCCTACAACTTTGAAAATTTTTGTTTTGATTCACTCGTGGATCCCTTTGTCTCGTCTAGCGAATTCCCTATGACCAAAAATATTTGCTCTTTATCAGTTCTTGATTATTAAGCTAAAATAAACCAACACAATTGAAGGGAAATAGGTAAAAGTAGTTTAACTAGTATTATAAATGTAAGATCCGTTAAGCTTTTGTTCTTTGTAAATTGTGTGTGCCTATAATGAGATCACACCCTTCTATTTATAATGGTTTTACAATAAATACATTGAATACTTATTTACTGAGTTCTAGCAGAGGAAGTAATAACATTATCTAAGAAGTTATAAAATTAAAGGAATATCTAAAGATTCTTAATTTTAACACCATGCCTCAAGCTGGAGTATACATCTTACTTACTAAAGCTTGTCTGGTCAAGCTAACCCTAACCCTAAATTTAACATAGCAATTTCCCTCCCATTCTAACACATTTAATTTCAGGTTTGACCTCCTCACTCTTTTAACACACAATAAATTCATTTAATTTCAAATTAAATGGCAATTTTTCAGGTTTGACCGTGTTGTTGTTTGGCAATTCATTTCATTTCATTCATTAAATAATTTAAGACAATTCATTTCAAATTTGAGAGCATTTCCTAATGAGTCGGTTTAAATTTATTATATTGCATTTAATTCACGGCAATTCATTTCAAATTTGAGAGCATTTCCTAATCATCCAATCTGAATTTATTCCTAGCTTTTTCCCTCCCATTCCAACGCAATTAATCCACGCCTTTCACTTTCTAATCCCTTTAACACGCAATAAATTCATTTCATTTCAAATAAAAATCTGTTTCAAGTCAAATTGGGATGACATTATATTTTAGGTACTCCATATATTTTGCACGTTACATATTTGTATGGTATATTTGTAGAATATTTTTCAATCAATTATACATTAACTGACATTAATAACACACGGTTGCAAATTTCATTCAAAAAAAAACACACGGTTGAAAATTTAAAAAATATGTTTCAAGTCAAATTGGGATGGCATCATATTTTAGGTACTCCATATATTTTGCACGTTGCATATCTGTATGGTGTGATTGTAGAATATTTTTCAATCAATTATATATTAATTGCCATTAATAACACACGAGCAAATTTCCTTCAGAAAAAAAAAACACGGTTGCAAATTAAAATAATATGTTTCAAGTCAAATTGGGATGTCATCATATTTAAGGTTCTCCATATATTTTACACGTTCAATATCTTTCTGGTATGATTGTAGAATATTTTTCAATTAATTATATATTAACTGACATTAATAACACACGGCTGCAAATTTCCTTAAAAAAAACCACACGGTTGCAAATTAAAATCAGTCTATATTATCATTACCGTAATTGTTTAATTGATTCAACCTCATTTCTTCTTCCATTATTCTATCATTGATTCAGGAAATGGAGGGTCGTGGTATTGAAACTCTGTTGTCCTATCACTGCTTGACAGGTGATACTGTTATTTTTTCTCACAATTACGACTACTGTTTTCAATATCGTTTCCCATTTTTTAAAGCTTTATGATGTTGCAGGTCCTTTGCTCAAAAATCCTTCTTTATCCTTTGAAAGTGATGTCAACAAGTATTGTGTGAAGTTTAGGACATACATAGTCGAGTATGATGTTGAAGAGGTGAAGATGATTTTGTCTGACATGTTTCATTTTTTTGTTTAATGTTGTTATCTGTAATGGTTCTAATCGTTTTTGTTGTTGAATCAGGGAGTTGTTATGCTACCTAACATGTTCACGAACGACTTTAGGGACCAAGTTCAACGATTTGCGACTTTGATTGATGCAAAGAGCAATCAGTTCGAGGTGTTGGTGGAAAGAAATGATGGGTCTGTGTTTTTCTCCAAGGGATGGAAATCCTTGCGTGATTTTTATGGTATCAACTTGGGTGCCTGGGTTTCTCTCATATTTGTGGATTAAATGAAGTTCGTGATTAAGTTGAAGGATAGGTTTGACAAAGTGATTAAGCCTCCCGTATTTAATCCTCCTATGCATTTTATGATTGACAAAACAAATGTCGAGACAACTTTTGATCCTAATCTCCCCCCTTTCACTCCTTTGATTTCTTATCATCACGATGTCAACAACTTTCAAATAGAGTTTGTGAAGAAGTTAACAGAATTTGATGTAGCCAAGGGTTTTTTGGTATGGAAAATGTTTGTTGTGAGCATATTTATGTTTACCAGCGCCTGTCTTTTTTTGTTAGGTTGTTGACATGTTAATTTATTTTCCGTGTTAGGTGCTGATTTATGAAGGAGAAGTTGCGAAGATGATGAATATCAGAACTACTTCTATCAAGTTGGTGGATGATTGCGGAAATGGCTGGGATTGCGTGTTGATTTTTAGATCTACTCCATACCAACACGCCATGATTGGTGGGCAGTGGAAGCGTTTTATGGATGCTCGCTGGCTTTGTGCAGGGGTTCAGATTAGACTTGGTGTGTCAATGGCTGGAGAGAATGATACAATCTATTTAACTGTCATTGCTGGTTAGGATTGGAGGTTGCAGATGGTTTATTGTTAATGGAATTTGCCAGTTTATTTTAATGTTGTCCCTTTCTGTTTTTTCCCTTTACGTTTTCTTTTTATGGAGTGTAGTATGCTTCATCTTTTATGCTTTCTTTTTGTTTTGTCAATCAAAAACTATGATGCTTCAGTTCTGGACTATCATTGTAATGAAGCATCATCTTGCCTTATTATTGACGCTATTTTAATTTAAGGAGATCTTTTCAGATTTTACCTTGCATTCTTCTCTCAATATTGTTATATATATTACAAACAAAAGCCAAGGTCAATCTTTGAAACATGTTGGCGTATATTTGCCATCACCTATCTTCTCTCATGGTCAATTGTACGTGGCTTTGTCAAGGGTTACTTCAAGAGAAGGTTTGAAGATATTAATATCTAATGATGATGGTGAAGACACTGATGTAATGTCTAATGTAGTTTATCACGAAGTTTTTTGCAATGTATCATAAATTGTGTACTTGGAAGGATTGACCGGAATTAAACTTCTTCATTGTTAATTATTTATGACTAACAATATCCCCTAAGTTGTGTACTTTCTATGATTTAACAGAATTAAAGTTCTTCTATTTCTATGATTCATAGCTTGAAATGTATCATAAATTGTGTACTCTCTATGTTTTACGACTTATTGTTATATTTATTATGACTTATTCTACTATGGTATGATATTGGCTTAGGTGAAATTGTGAGTTTCTACATGAAAATAAGACCCGTGCGTCAGCACGGGTCATAGTTCTAGTTACATATGCACCAAGCTTGTTACAACAAAACAAAAGTCACCATCAAGATGTTCATCAACAGGAAGAGAAAGCACCATTAATAATCATCTATGGGAAAATATTCACAAAATGATGAAAAAACACCTCATAATGTATTAGCGGGGGACCCGTGGTGGCCACTGGCCAGATAGTTTTACATGCACTCTCACGCGATGATTTGACGACGGGATGTGAGACTCACATGCAGGGAAAGAAACGGAGCATGGAAGCGCATGCATTGGAATATGGCAGCGGTGAAATGGCCGTCGTTCATGCCGAAGGATTTAATAGCGGTATGGTGGTGGCACTCGGTATTGGGTCTTCCCGGAAAGTGGCAGTTTGTATTTGCATAGCGGGAATGGGTGTTAAGGTCACCGGAAGGGATGAGCACAGTGATAAACACCTATTTAAAAATATACAATAGACCTAGGAATCAAAACTACTAATAGGCAGTGCTACTGGCGGCAAATGCCTCCGCCGGTAAACAATGAAGCATAGAGAAAAGGGCACACAATCAGAACATGTTACTCTGATACCATGTAAAATCGGTAAAGCTTTAGTTGTTATATGTAAATTGTGTGTGTTTATAATGAGATCACACCTTTCTATATATAATGTATTTACAATAAATACATTGAATGTTTATTTAGTGGGCACTAGTCAAGGAAGTTGTAAAGTTAAAGGAATATCTAAAGATTCTTTTATTTTAACAATAAAAATAAGGACTTCATATTTGCATGATTCATTGGGGTTTTCTTGATATTATGTGTAAAACAAGTTAATACGTAGCATAAATAAATATGTAAAATAAATTAAATTTGATACTCATCACTAGGCTCCGACGAAGGAAAAATCGTTCCGGAGAACTTGAGCTTGATTTTTGGGTGTAACAATTTTTGTCTACTTTTTTGTGTTAATTCCTCGGTTCCTAGGAGAAAGGCCCCTTAGTAATCTTGGGTTTCAACGGGAGGTAAGTAAAGTCTAACCAATAATTTTTCTATCCATGAAGCAAACTAAGGCTCTCATGAACAATTCATCCTTTGGTGAAGTTCATTAACCATTTCAACTCGATTGCCTGGTTAATTTTATTCTAATGTCCATTTTACGACATCTGTGAGAAAATTTAAATTTCATCTTTCAAAGTTATAAGACCGAATTCTTACCACTGGTATAATATCTAATGGACTTAATGGTTTTTTTTTATTAATATTGAAATGTAGCATAATGTTAACCATAATGGTCTTTGTCAATTAATACTAAGGGTGCGTTTGATCAGTTAAAAAAATAAGCGACTGGACTGGACAACTACAATTGTACTATGTTGTAAAACTATTTAAGGGATTGAACAAACTACAGTCATCACTAAACCACAACACAACTTTTTATCCAAGTATAAGTTGTCTAAAATACTAAACTAGATTTTTGTAAATCAAATGTCGTATACGATAAGAAATTGTTCAACATCATAAAAGTTTGTTAAGAGTTGTTATGTGTGGTGCGGTACTTACACTTATCAAACCGACCATAAATGATATTTTGGTCTATGTAACTAATTTATATATGTTCTTCCTCGAAACATAAACTTTCAATTGACGGAGATCACACAACACAACTTCAAGATACAATATTTTTTGTACATTGCAAACATACGTATGTTTCTTTCGAGTGCTTCTTTTCTTTTTTGGTCAAGTAGCCTAGCAGTTAGAGAAAAGTGGAGTGTTTGAGGTTCAAACTCAGATCCATGCATATATTATGCATTTCAAGTACTTCTATTCTATGGTAATGTTTATTCATTGGGTTATCAAATTTTTCTCTATAACATTATTGCACTGTAGAAAATAATTTTGTTTTGGTAAAATGTAGAAAATATTTTTTTTAAGGGAAAAACAAATATTGTTTGTTGTATTTACGCTGATGATGCTCAATTATATGGAAGACAGACAATTTAAGAGATGGAGAAGTTGGAGGACACTCAAATTAAGGATCTGTATGTTTAATATTTATTTAGAAAAAAATATATTCTATTTTTTAAAAGAAAAGTTACGTTTCTTCAAAAAAAAAGAAAAGTTACATGTACCCGTAAGTTTAATTCAGTTGGTAGAAACATTGCATAATATATGCAGGGACCGAGATTTGATAAACTCAAATAAGTCAATCCAATCCGACCCTACGTGCTAGAACTCAAAGATTTCTTTTTTGAAGATCAGAATGAAGAAGGTTATTCGAAATTCCAAATTGCAACTTCTAAAACACTGTCATATTAAGCGTGTTCAAGAAGTCTTTTCAAGCAATCACTTGTGTATTTTCTTAGCGGCAAATATTCAAATGCAAAAAACTAAACTTATAGAAGTAGACTCATTGGAAGTTAGAAGAAACATGACATTCATACACGTTAGAGTTAATTTATTTCTTAGTTTATAAATTGTAAGTTCAAACTCCAAATAAATGAGTTCATTTACGTTCCACAAAACTGCATCCAAAGAGATAACACAATTGCCCTTCTTATTGGCAACGTTGATTGAAACGATGTATAAAACTTGAACATATCTATATTAATATATTTTTCACTTTTGCACACTTTGGGCCTTCATGTTTCCTTTTTTTTTTTACTTTATTTTTTTTTACGTTCATACGTTCTTCGATCTCTAACTGTGCGCTTGTATCCTTAAACCTATTTACTAAGAACCCCTTCATGATTTAACTTGAGTTATAGATTGATATAAGTTCATTTGTTGGAGTAAAGGAGATTCACGAGAATAGAGTGCCAATGAGGCGCCTAATTTGACGCATCAACATAAGTAACCAAGACTAACATATGGACCAAATTGATTAGCATTGTATAAACCCATGGACTATTTTGATATATTGATAAAAAAAAAAAGGACCGGAAGTGGTGTAGCCAGGACGACCCTTGAGTACAATGTAGTTGTGTGTGTCTATATATATATAGAGACACACATATATAAACAGTATATAGAATTCTCCACCGCACAGTTTCAATATTGTCAACTTGTTATCAATATTGTCGAACACATCTCTCAATATATGCCATGAGAGAATCATTCATCCATTCACCCTTAATTTGATTATACAATTTAGTCTTCGCCATCTTCATGCATGAGCAATGGTTGTGTCATCTCATCTAAGCGTTTTATAGCAATAACTCATTCTTTTTGTTGAACTGCATTAACTTGCAATATATTATACACTATTCTTGCATTAAAGATGATGTAAAGATATTGTTTAAAAAAAAAAAAGATGATGTCAAGATACTAGTTAATTATGGGGTATAGTCATAAAATTTCAACAAATAAAAAATAATGGGCTTGAGCCAAACCACAAGGCCACAAACAAAATAAAATAGAATAGAATAAAACAAACATTGTTTGCTCCAAAGAAAAAGAATAAAAAAGAAAACAAAAGGGTGATTTATTCATTGCCATTGGCTCTGCACAGTGAAACTGATAATAGAAAAGAAAGCAAGGCGACGATGGCTACAGACGTCAGTATGGAGGGATCAATCTGAGACGGCGGCGATATTTAGGTATCACTCACTCGTTATTATTATTTAGGGTTAATTCTTCAAATACCTCTGTACTTTGAGCTAGGTCTGAAAATAGCATGTAAAAAAAAAAATTATTTATTATTCAGGGTTATTAATATTTAGGGTTCATTCCTCAAATAACTCTCTACTTTTAAGATATCGTCCAAATTATATAGGTTATTTTCTTTGAAGCATGGTACTCCAAACATGGTGAAAACACTGTTACGCTCCCATATCGTAGACACTAACCGCACCTACTGGCTACCATACCATGCATATTTTTATTTGGTTGATTTGTCGTATGAGTGCAACAATAACTTACATGCCATGGAAAATTAACCAACATTTTTTTTATTTTATTTCAATTCTCTCTCTCTTGCTTTTCATATAAATAGTGGAGGTGACAAAAAAGTAAATCCTGAAACAACATGATGATAGAAGTGTAGTTAAACACATGATTAATATATGAATAATATTATACTATTTTTTATCATAATTGATTTTTTTTTCTCTGTGCTTGTTGTTGCAACAATAATGGTAGTAATTCACATGAAAAATGTTTTTTTATATGTTTTATAATATCATATATGTACCTTAATTTTTAAAAATTTGATGTTTTATGTACAGGTGAGGGGTGTCGTTTCCGTACCTATGCATCATCTGTTATTTGAGTTATTAATTCTATTATTTTTAGGAAAATTCTATGATGAAGTTGTGAAAATGACTTTTTTGATGAAGTTAACACTGTAACATCAAAAGTGTAGTGAGTAAAATGTTAGATATAATTATAACAAATGAAATATAATGGTTTCTTGAAATGTGAACATATGAATTATAGTAGAAGTCAATTGACAAAAAGGTGAAAGCAATTAAGAATAAGAACATATGAGGAAAGACGTGAAAGAAGTTGAAAAAAATGTATATGTATAACTTATTGTGGTATAGCCACGTATGAGAATAAATGGATAAGTTTTGTCCACTTGACATATCCTTGAAAAAATTAACGTCGAAGGAGAAAATAATGTGAAAGAAAAAAATGCTTAACTACATTAAATTGTATTTAGAGGATGACCATTTAATTTTCTTAGTTTTTCACAAGATACAATAAATAAAATGGTTAATTAGTAAGGGGGAGAGAGGGATTTTTATCACTTTCCAAGAAAAACATAATAAATATTAAATTTTATGTTGAAGAAAGTGGTGTGTTTTGTAACAGCTCCATTTTCCGTTATATTTATTTTTAATTATTTTAATATGTGTTTATATATGTTTGTATGTGATTAATTGCCTCTGTGTATAATTTGGTTGAGATTAGTGGATTTCGGTGTTAGAAGGATATTATAGTCATTTGAGACTCAGGGGTATTTTGATCATTTTGTGAGAAAGGGTAAATTAGTAATTTCATAGTGAGGATTATTTGTAGTGTTTAAGTGAGAACCGTTATTTTTTTTACTAAGTTATTAAGTGGTTGTGGTAATTAGTTGTGAGCCGGTAAGTATTCGATGACTTTTTACTGTAAGTGAGTAAGACTTTGTGGTTTAGTTATTTGGTGGTCTTAAGCCCATTAGATTTTTAAGGGTTAAGCCCATTAGTGTGGACACTATTTAAGCTCTAGTCTTTGTAGAAAAATAGGGTTCACATTCATTTCATAAAAATTTTGAGAGAGGTAGAGAGAAAGTCCAAGAGGAGATGAAAAGGGGTTTGAAGAGAGAAGTTTGAGGAACCAAGAGGTGATAGAGATTCTAGAAGCTAAATTGAAGCTTTTGCTAGGATTATTGTCAATTGAGGTAAAGAGGTTAGATTTCATTCATAATCTCTTAGTTTAATTTCTTCTCTAATTCTATGCATAAGTGCTTATTTGAATAAGTGATTATTTTGAACTTAGTTGTTGAAATTCTTGCTCTTGTTATAATGATATGTTTGAGTATATGAATTTGATGATAATTGAATTGTTGATGATGAATTTGCATGTTCATGTTACATAGAAATGGGTACTTTGTGAATTATGCTTAAATTGATGAATTGTGATATGTGTTGTTGAATTGTGATGAATTCATGTTTAAATGAAGTTGTTGTTGAATTGGATATGTTGTTGTTGTTGATTTATGCCATGGGTATTCCATTTTGTGAAGTTGTTGTTTGAATTGGTGAAGTTTATGTTGAGTTGTTCATGTGAAGGACCTAAATGAACTTTTGACATATGAGGTTGTTGACTGAATTTTTGATGTTGTTGGGTGAGTTAGATCTAGTAGGATTTCTGTTTTTATGTGGTGGTTGTGTTAATCGAGTCGTTTGGGAGAAAACAGGATTTTTGTGTGAAAGTCGGTGTATAAACGTTTTTGCAAATAAGCGATTATGTGAGGTTCTGGAAATCGATTTTGGAATGGTTGAAACTTGAATTTTTCTGTACATTATGATAGAGCTAAGTGCTAGAAGCATGTAGGCGAAAACGGGTTAACGGTTTGGATTTTACACGCGAAAACGTGAAAGTTGGAAAATTTGATGATGTTTGTCAGGCAGCCATCATACTACGATTTTGGCCATCGTACTACAATTTTGACCAAGTTTTGGGGTGTTTTCGCACTAGAAAAATCGTACTGCGATGGAGAAAATTCATACTACGATTTTGCTTGACCAGAAACCTTAAAAATGCATTTTTCTTCAATCCAATTGTTTCCAAACTTATTCGTAAGTGTAGGGACTTTACCCTCACCATCTAGGGGGTGCTTTTATGAAAGAAATAACTTTGTATAACGGGTCTAATGAGTTCTTGTGTGGTTTGTCACTAAATTAAGTAATTATGAGACGAACTTAGGATTTTCTCAAATGAACTTTGGTAAAACCTTGAACTAAGATTTGATAGCTTATAAGAGGCCTATGTTCATGCTGATATGATTGAATTGTAGGATTTTATACTTGAATAAGTTCTCTTGTTTTGAAAAGTGTCGATAATGCTCGTTTTGCAAAATGATACGAACTTTGCCGAAAATAATCTTTAAGACCAAATACCTTGCAAATCTTTTGTGCATAGCTTGATATGATTTTATGAAGATATGTGAATAATTATTGAGTGTGGAATATGATGATATCATAAGTTGGTGTGCTTTCTCTTTTAATTGAATATTGAGAAATTGTATGGAGTTGTTAAGGTCTAATGATGTAATTGTTGTTGACTATTGCATATATGCTAATTGATGGTGATACTGTTGGTGAGCGCATATATGTTAGATGTTGAGTTGTTGTTGGTGAACATGTCGTGGATATATTTATGGTGTGTCATATGTTCATGCATGAGCCTTAGGATGTTTACATCCAGTGGTGAGATTTGAATACTTTGTATTCAATGGATTAGGATATTTATATCCAATGGTGAGATTTGAATACTTTGTATTCAATGGATATGATGTTTTTCTTGCATCATGAGGTGATGATCTGTTGTTGTTGGTGATGGTACCGTGTCCATGTAGGAGTCATGTCTACGCATGTGGTACGTTCTTGCATGAGTCCTACTTGCTTATGTGATTGGTGATGTTGGTGTTTGTGATATAATGGATGAATTGTACTATTGTGATGATGTGAACTTGTTCGTGTTGATATTGAAGTTTAATCCTTCGTTTTACAATTAATTGAAGTTTTCAAATTGTTTATGTTGATTATGATTAATGTGAAGCTAACCCCCAGTGGTTTTGACCGCCTACCTGTTTGTATGAATGGGTAGATGGAGTGCAGGAGTAGTTTGCTTGTTTGGTGAGTGCTTGGATAGCGGGAGCTATCTCCGTTATCGTTTCATTTGGAGTCTTAGATTAGGCTCTGATTAGGATGTCGGTCTTATGATTATGTTGGATTTATTTGTTGTTGACATTTTACCCAATTGTCGGGTTATGGAGATTTTATTTATGGAAGTATGTTGATCTTATGACATGTATACTTTGGTAATGTATGATTTATATCTGCTGCGACTGTTGATAATTTTTATAAAGGCATGTTGTTTGATAGTTGTTGAAGACGTAGCGTCTATTTATTGAATATATGTTTTATTCGCGTGTTTTATCGCTTTAATAGAAATAGGGCGTTACATGTGTATTGCACCTTATCCTATGTAATATTGCATAGGTTAGAAAAACCCTTTATATATAACTTAAAACAATAAACATTTATATTTTCAGTTTTAATCAAAATCAAAATTTCATAAAAAAATACTGTTCATAATTTTTAAAACGTTAGTTTAATAAAAAGAGCAAAAAAATGTCATTTGGCTGGTAGTCATAAAAATTCAACGAATTAAAAGTAATGGGCTTGAGCCCAACCACAAGGCAACAAACAAAATAAAATAGAATAGAATAGAATAAATACAAACATTGCCCTTGGTTCTGCGCAGTGAGTGAAGGTGATAACGGAAAAGAAAGCAACGCGACGATCGTTAGAGAGGTCAGTACAACGGCACCGATCTGAGACGGCGGCGATATTAGGTATCACTAGTGGTTATTATTATTTAGGGTTAATTATTCAAATAGCTCTGTACGTTGAGTTAGGTATCAATCGTTATTATTATTTAGGGTTAATTATTTAGGGTTCAATTTAAAAGCAAGCAAAAAATTATCGGGATCTTAAAACATACTTAACTTCACTCTAACTGAGGCTTATACTATATGCAGTGATTGAAGCAAGAGAGTTAATTAATTCAAAACGGAGAGACGTAGAAGCCAGGGAATTAAGTCCATAAAGAAGTACAGTTGCTATGATTCAGACTCTAACTCTCATCATCATGTGAACAAGAATATGAACGAAAACTCAAATAATACTAACAGTTGTGAAGTGATTTCAAACCTGCTTCTTCTTGAAGATTTGAGGTGTCATATCTTTACTTTTGTTCCAGTCAATTGTCTGATTAATTCTGCAAGGTATGACCCACTTGGGTTGGCCTAGTGATATTGGCTTGGGACCTGGGAGTGTGCTCCTCCTGGAGTTTTCAGGTTCAATTCTCAGTGTCAATTTGGGTGGAGTAATTTAGCTTTTTCAAAAAACAAAAAAAAAATCTGCACGGTATGTATGCAAACCTTGGGCTGCTACTATTGGCAGCTCCCATTTTGCTGAAGTGTGTGAACTCCATGCACATTCTAAACCTGGTCTTTACGTTGAAAATCTCACAAGAAGAGGCAAGTCTTATTTCTTGGAATTTAAAGATGATGTGCATGGTCAATTTAAAAAGACAAAATTGGGAACACCTCAAAAAATGGGACGTTTAATCAGTACTTGTGATGGCATATTGCTGCTGTTTTCGATTATTGACAAATGAATTTTCGTCGTGAACCCCATCCTTAAGTACTGGCTTAGAATTCCTCATTTTCCTAGGTCTCTGCCATATTTTTGAGTTAGGGGTCGATGTACTATAGCACGTGTTCCTCACACTTCCAAATTCAAGCTTTTCCTTATTGATGTCATTGAGGTTTCGGGTGTTTTATGGAATGTTATCTATGTGCTAAGAATTGGAATTGATAACTCATGGAAAGAGATAGCTAGGAAAAAAGTCCCCCCTAACTTGAAGGATTTATGGGAACAAGTTTATAATGGAGGCAATGATATTTACTGGATAACAAAAAAGGAAGTCATTGTGATGGATGTTGACAAGGAAAGAATTTTACGAGAATATCCACATCCCGGTTTGCCGAATGATCTAATGATAGACTATTTATGGATGAAAAATCGCCTTTCTTGCATTGCATATAAAGATTCTTACAAAACATATCAAATCTTCATTTTGGATTTTGATTCAGGAAAATGGTCTCTTTATCATGAGAAAGGACCTTTTGATTATGTGGCTACTTGCGGTCATGAGCTTAATATTTGGTCAGTGCTTTTTCGTTTGTGGATCAACGATCAAGTTATCTTTGAAGTAGCTCTTCATTCAAATTCAGCAAGAAAATTAATTCCCAATCCGAAAAACATACATTTTGGTTACAATGTCAAGACCAAACAATTGACAAAGATTGAGGGCATTGCTGTGGGTGCTTTTGAAGTATGGCCTCACACTAACAGTCTAGTTTCCTTGCCAAGTACTGCAACATAACCAAGTTTTCAGGTATAATATATGCAGTGGTACTATTCATATTTGACGTAGTTGAAAAACAAGTATAAATGTTTCTATTTAGATTTAGAAACACTTGATCAAGGAAATGTTTGTTTAGTTAGTCTGGCTTTTATTATTATGACAATTTTTAGCTTTACATATTCATTGTGAATGATAACTTACTTCAACTTTGAGACAAATCTTATGATCTCTGATGCTTTTCTTATCCTCAAACGGCACATATAATTTAAAATGTGCCAGAGTGGTTTTTGTTAAGGTTTGAAGATAATACTCTATCCTGGATACATTACTACTATGTCTATGAGTAGTGCTCAAAAAGAGTGTGTTATATTTGAGTGATTGTCTTCTCAAACTCTTCCATGTGGTCGACCGGTTGCGCGTCATGAGAGAGGTCATTATTACAGACCATGTTGATAATTGAGGTTGCGTGACAACATTTAAATAACAATCTATTTTCCAGGATTGTGGTGATGTTTAGATACGTGATTATGATTTATGATCCTCTATTTTCTCAACATTTTTTTCCTTGTAGCCTATCCCTTTGTTGTGCATTCTGATCCCAGCAGCTAAATCATCAGGATTAGTCTCAGAGTTAGGGTCAGTGAAACCATCAAGAGAATTAGGACTTCTTGAGGAAGCTCCTTTCCAATTTCTCGGAGCGTCCTTTCCATCCAATACTCCTGAGATTAATTTTAAAACGCAAAGAAACACAAATAGATAATAATGGTAACTCATGCTATTAATTTTTGGACTAATATTATAATGACATTCAGTATTGCTTGTTCTATTTTAACAAATTAATATAGAATTAAATTTTCCCGTTGTATGATATCCCTTAAAAGTATGAAACAAAAATGTACAATATCTTATGGACCACTAAACTTACCACCAGCATTAGTATCAGTTTCAGTCCTTATCTAAACCAGAACTATGTTTTGGAATAATGTGAGTTTTTTAACGTGCCTTTGTTTGGACTAGAAAAGAAATTGGTAGGAAAAATCAAAAAGTAAGGTGTCAAGAAGTGTGAAAGAAGAGAAATTGCAAATTTGGTGAATTATTAAGCTGTTTGTATGGAAAGAACAAATTTTAAAGTTTTTTTTTTGTTTAACTGTTCGCTTGGTCTCTGGTAATCTGGTGTTTGACCGTAGGTAAATATAGTTTTAGCAAAGATTGTTCCAGGCTATATGATCAATTTGAAGAAAGATTTAAACTCTCTTTTCACTATTTAGTTGGATAAAAAATGAGAAAAGACTGTATTCGCAGTCATATGCGGTGTCAACTATAGTTGCATTGAGGTCCCAAGGATACAAAAACCTACAATGTTGTGTCTCAGATCGCGGTTGCAGACTTTTTTTAAAACCATAAATTCACATATAACCTCTTGAACCTGATTCATAAGTGTTGCTATAAGCCTTATAATCTTACAAATACTAACCCAAATAATTGTGCTAATCAACCTCAAATGAAAAGTATATCTAGAACTTATCATTGATGCATCAATTTTGCTTGCCAATGAAACACTTTCAAGAAGACAATATCAATGATTTAGTACAGTACTTCATGGCAGAAAACAAAATCAAGTCGATCGAATATTGTTTAAGCAGCACCTCTTTAATCACATTTGTTCAAACAAGTCCTTGCATTAATTAAAATTAATAAAAACTCCCCAGATGTTAATTTCATTAGTCAGCTACGTCCAAAACGTTAAACAACCATCAAATATGTTGATGTTGTGAATAAGGAGTTGATTTATTCTCCTTATTATATTTATTAATTTGTTCCTAGATATAAGGACATAAATCAGAAATTGATTTGTTTCCATTATATGTAATTATTTAGTGTAATTATATGTATAGCC
>Ga0315914_1001603_pt1 | contig 34061 bp, 22 predicted proteins | sample MpolenodulesMG_FD_203920 | JGI IMG/M metagenome (GOLD analysis project Ga0315914, IMG submission 203920) | Medicago polymorpha root nodule microbial communities from Los Angeles, California, United States - elongated nodules | ecosystem: Host-associated > Plants > Roots > Nodule | place: USA...
TTGAATATGAAATTGCTTTACTTAGATGAGCAATTATTCTTAAGGATGATTGATTTGGTGATGAAATTGGTTGATTTGGGAAAGTAAGGAACAAAAATGGAAGAAGAGAAATGAGGGACAGAGAGTTTGGGAGTGAGAAGAGAAAGAAAAGGGGAAAGTTATGTTTATTATGTATGTGTGTTATGTTTTTTTTTTTCCATGTGTATCTAGTAGGTTCCACATATATCTATTATTATGAATACTTCTCATACCTATTTACTTTTATTTATTTATTTATTTAATTTTTCCAATTACTCAAATGGTGCGTTTCACTCTTACTCCTCAGTATGTACGCTAACAGTTGCGACATCACTGCTCGGCATGTTAGGTAGAACCTCAGCTCGCGATGTGTGATTCACGCCTCAGTGCGTTGAACTTAGATTGATTTCTTCGTTCATCCGCTGTTCTCCGTCCGAAACACAACTTTGGACACACATTCTCTTGGATGTGAAATGCTTCTAACAAATACTCCATGTAACAGTTAGAACTCTCATGCTCGAATTTTCCCTTGCAAAACAACGCAAAAGGTAAAACGTTCCAACAAAGCAACAAATACCTAGGGAAAGAATGGAAAAACTTTGATTCAAAACAACGAGTTAAAGTAACAAGGTCGCAGGCGGACATGCAAAACTCTCCAGTCATTAATTCATTTCATCGAAACAATGACTGCTGGGGGGTAGGCCATTCCACCTCAACAAACTTACTTCACTTCAAAGGAATCCTCGTTTTCCAAAAAGCGAGCACCAAGAAACAGTCGAAATACTAAAGGCATACAAATTGCTACACTTTGTAGAAACATACAAGTCAAGCCGTTCGCTCTCAACAAATACTCAGAGTAGTATAAAAAGCCTCATGCAAAGAGCACTCAGTTCGAAACGTTGTACTTGAAAATAAAACAAACATTTTCAAACAAGTATAATTAAAGAATAAAGCATATTATATTGCAAGGGTGATAAAACCACGAAGGGCGCACAATGTCATTACAAGGATGGTTGTTAAAGAGATTAATTACAAGGCCTCACTGGCCTGGGCTTCATCAACATGCCCAATATCTTCTTCACGATCTAGAGGAGAAGTGATCACCTCATCTTTCACATCACTAAGAGGGTGAATTCCCTCGACACTCAAGTCAACGCTAGGGTTCACCATCTTCAGCTGAGCCACTGCGCGATCAAAACCAAGCTTGACAGCGTCCACCAAGCTTCCTTCCAACTCACCAATCCTGTCCACAAGGTCAACACGCCTCATGACGACCGTGTCTTCCGCCTCATCCTCCCTAGGGAGGTCTGCCTTCTTCAAAGCTTCCTCCAAGGACACCTTCTCCTCAGCCAGCTTCCGGGAAGAGTTGGCCGCTTGCTCAAGGGCAGTTTGAGCCTCTGCCAATTGCTTTTCCATAATAGCAAATTGGCGATCATGCTCCTCAGCAACTGACCTTTTGCTCCTTGCCTCCTCTTCAAGAGCAGCAACCTTAGCAGCCAGAGCATCCCTCTCCTACACCAATGCGCTGGCCCGGATTTCACTCTCCAGCGAAGCGTTGTTCAGGTCCGCAGCGACCTCCAGATCCTTCATAGTAGCCATAACTCCATTTGTTATTGCCTTGCTCCAGCCAGCTGGACCTAGGTCCTGAATAATCCTCATCTCAGGGTCATCCAAGAAAAGGGTCGAATGAGGGTCGCATTGATCCGGCTCAGACCGCACTTTCGGGAGCTGAAGAAAGTCCCCCTTTCAGAGCGAACACGAACCACCCGAATAGGCGTGATCGGCTCCTTAGAAGGTGTCCCCACTTTCTTCCTTTTCGCAGGCTCCTGCACCAGCTCTTCAGAAGGACCATCACCTTCCAAGTCCACCACAAGACTAGAGGTCAAGCCGAGGCCAGATCCGGTGATAAGGTGCTCTAGGGATTGGGCGTTCTTACGCCGCTTCTTGGCGGTGACCTTCTTATTCGCTTCATTCACAGGGGCCCCTAAGTCTTTCATTTTTCCTGCAAAACATAGAAAGGAAGAAAACTTATCAGATCCGAAAGACAACACACAAAAACAAGCTAATTATGGGTGAAAAGAAGGTATAAACTACCAAGACAATCCTCGAAGTCTTCTGACGTCAACAACTCGTGGGTATTGATGAGGCGAGACTCTGTTACTGGTATCCCGTCCGCATTCATCATTGGGTTCCCCCGTTTGTCATTTTTTACCCTCCGTGGGAGAGACTGAACAAATGCCCAAAGTCGTTGGTGCACATCTATCTCCTCCTCCGTGAGACTAACAAGGGTTCGACTGAAATCTCTCAGCTCATAGCCAAAGTGGTCTTGAGACCAGCATAGGTCAAAGAGAGGGCGGCGTTCCTGTACACCATCTTTCGCCGCCTCCAAAAGGGTATCCAAAGCCGATTCGCTCTTCGGTCTTACTAAGAAGAAATGCTATTTGAAACTCCGCACTTTTCCGTCAAAAATCTCAAACATCTTATGGGTCTGACGGAAGGAAACCCAATCCGCACCTCGTTGTACGGTGAAAAAGGAAAAGAAGACGTTCTTGGAGGCAGGAATTCTGAGATTGTCACACACCAATTCAAAGGCCCTCATAAAGGCGTAAGAATTGGGGTGAATCTGAGAAGGCGACAGTTTGGTCCAACAGAGCATCTCCCGCTGAAAATTAGAAAAAGGGAGCCGGAAACCCATGTCTTTGAAAACCACTTCATACATGGGAAAAATGTGATTTTCCCCCAACCAAGGAGAGACAAGCGCGACAGCTTAGTTGTTCGCCATGGGAACCTGAAAGAGCAAGGGAAAAAGTGAATCCAACATTTAGATCCACCCTTTCCTTCAGCCATTAGGTCGACCACAGCGAGGAAGGGATCAAACACCACCGCTAAAAGTCAAGGGATAAAATAAATGACAAATCTACTCCAACCATACCAAGGAATCTGTTCCGAGGCGAACAAGGTTGAAGCTTACAAGTTAAACTAAAGCTTGTCGCCAATGTTTTTCTAAAAAATACGGAAAACAGACAACAAATCCTAGAACTCCTTACACACGGCGGAAACCACCGTAACAAACGGCAGAAACCACCGAGTCAGAGTAACTTCTACCCTAAAAAGCATGCATTTCTACGGTTTCCTAAATAAGAAACTAAAGAAGCCAAGTATGAAATAAGGGAAAGGAGAATCATCAGAGCGTTACCTGTTACGATGGATGAACTGGGCTGGAAGTGAGAAGTTGAAGACTCGGAAATGCTTCGCCTTTGAAGGAACTCTTGGAAAGTATTTCTATGTTTCTGAGAAAATGAAATGCTGTAATGTTCCAAAAAAACGTTTGAACTATTTATACTCATTTCATAAAACCTCCCAAAGGTCGCGAGGCCTCAATCCGGTGCAACCCTTCACATGCAACTCTCCACTCAAATAGCATGTCTACGGTCCTAATTAAATCAAATCATCCATCCAAGGGCTCTGATCACTCGTATCGGTTCTCTAAACGTCAGGATTAAATCAACAACACTGATGACACCTTGGAAACACAAATCAAAAACACTATGCAGACTATAGGTACTAGAGTACTACAATAGCCTTTACACGTGTCACTCAATCTTTCCCTCAGAAACCAAAGGTCATGTCTCCTCAATCTTTCCCTCGAGACGTGAGCATTTATTGCGGAATGACAATCGACCAAACCTTCTGACAAGGGAATCTTTCCTTCCAACCGAGCACTCACATGCCGGACGTAGCCCACTCCATTGGCGAACTCGCTTGGTCAGGGAATAAAGGGGGTTCGGAGGATAACGAGCGCATCCACACACCTGCTCGCACAATCCTCACGACACTCCTAACCACCAATGCAAACGGTTCCCAGATTTAGAGACGTCTTCACATCCGTCAAACGAGATCGGCTTACTCTCGAGCAGAGAGCACATAAAACCGAACTTCCTTTCCGTGGCCAACCACGAACAACCAAAATGCCCGCACTTAAGTCACCACTCCTCGACAGGAGCAACGACTTAGGGGGCTAGTGTTCTGGGCCGGCCAAAAGGACCTTTGGCCCATTTAATTAGGCCCAATACAATCCAAAGCCCAAACACCATGTTTGGCAACATTACTTGCGACACACCCCTTTCCCATAGGGGGGGTTGCACGGAGCGAGCGAGACCGGTTCAAACGAACCACAACGTCTCTCTGCACGATCCTGCAATAAACTCTCTAACGGTTACACTTCTCACGATTTCGTAACTACCAGAGCCAGGTGTGCCATTACAACGGCTCTGCAACCCTCCACCTCTATAAATAGGGGACTCATAGCAGTCCCCAAGGTAGAATCGAACTCTTCCTCTAAACCCTTACTCTCTGATCTCTACTTACTTGAGCGTCAGAGTGCCTGCAGGTACACACCCCCCATCCGCTTCAAGAAGGCATTCTGACACATTCTACCACCACTTAAACCACCGCATCCAAAGCACCGACAGTCACCTTCTGATCAGGTACGATCAATTCCTACAAGCATATATCTCACTCCTTATCATCATCATCATCAAACAAAAACAATTTTGAGATTAAAAAATATATAGATAAAGAAAATCCAGATCTAAAATAAAACCTCCATTTTCTCTAATCCTTTACTCGCCGGAATTCATGATTTATTCGTCAATGAGAATAAAATTCCCGTGCCCTCTTTTCTGTTCGCATGTGACCCTAGAACAGTTAACCCAAAAAAATCAAACTCAGCTTCAATATACCACTCTTGGAAAGGCGAGAACAAAAATGAAGGTGAGAACGAAAATGACGTAAATGGTAAGAAACTAAAGAAGAAAACGAGGAGGTAGAAGACATAATTGAGCAAAAATGGAGGAATGACTTATTTGGGGTTGAATTCTGAAAGGATTGGAAACCAATTTGGGAATTAGGGTTTATAGCTTTCTTTCAATTAAATTCCTTTTTTTTTTTTTTCCTTCAACTTGATTTTTGTTTTAATTTATGAAATGTTTAATTTTTTTTAAGCGACCATGAAATGTTTAAATTGTTTTCTGAAATAAAAAATTGATATTTTAATGACATGCCACATATGTGTTTATTTGCCATCTCAACATTTTTGAGGGAAAAATATGGAGTATGACTAAAACTGTAAAAAAAAAGAAGATAGTTTATGAACGATTTTGTTCGATTTGAAAGAGACAGAACCATTTTTGTGAGCTCGTCAAAATGCGAAGACAAAAAATGCAATTAACCAAATAATTATCTGTCACAACGAGCCATCGATATTAATTCAAGGAGAAAGTCTTGGTTGGACACATGCTTAACACTTTAATTTTGGACACATACTCACATTTTTTTTTTATGAAAGAGGACACATACTCACATAAAACTAACAAAATTAAATAAAAATATTATAATTTTATTTTTCTTTAATTATTTTAATTATGTGTGCCTAAAATTGAAGTGTTGGGTATGTGCCTAACCAAGACTTTCTCGGATAGCCGGGGTAAATAAAAAGATTTTAACAGTTAAAACCCTGAATCACCAAAACTCTATCCCTCGTTCAAAAAAACAACTTGGAGTCGCACTGTGGCACTCGCTTCGCCGGAAAACGAAAACCTCGCCGTAACACGAAGCCGGAGTCCGTCACCATAGCAAAGAAAGCCGCCGTAAACCTTTACAAACGCCAGGTTTTCCTTTTTCCTATATTTTTTCCCTATTTTCCTTCCCCTCTCTTGCATTACACGCGCGCGGATGCGATGCCATCGCGATTTGCGTTCGCAATAGCTTCCTCTGATAACGAAAATGCACCAAAGATAGGGTTTAATACATGCGTTTGATAGAAAATTATTCAACGGTGTAATTTGATCCTCTTCTATGTTAATTCTTGTGAATGAGTTATAGCTTTTTGATTAATCTTTGTTCTGTAAATTAGGTTAATTATTTCATGGAATTAATTACATTTAATTACATTTGAAGTTTGAAGGATAACAGAATGATTAGAATGATTAATTTAACTAACAATGAGAAATCACATAAATATTTATGTTGAAAATGAAACCCTAATTATATGCTCAATTTCACAATTTCAGTTTGAGATTTAGTAGGAGATGATTTTGTGATTAATTACGTTCAGCTTGTTTATTTCAACATATTGTTAAATACTGGCACTATAGCGATATTGCATAGCGGAATTCGAACAATCACTATTGTTCCCGATACGCTATATAATACAAAATACTGTGAAATAGTGGCTTTAGAGGCGCTATAGCACTGATGTGTAGCAGAATTTGAACAAACGGCTATTTTCGGCGACCTGCAGTAGACAATACTAAGTAGAAATATAATCATAAACAGAAGCTATATCTATTATGTGGCACTGTTGTTTTGCAAGACAACAACAATTGGGAGCTTTGTGGACGCAGAAACATGAAACTCGCAAACATGTGATTTTTTTTTTTTTAAATTACTAGATTAAGAAGCTTTGTCTTGTTGTATTCACAAGCGGCCTATTTTGGTTGGAATCTCACTTAGTGTTGTTACATAGCGACCATGGCGGTGCTATGAGGCAATAGCGTAGCAGAATTTAGACAAACTGCTATTATTATGCGATACACTATTTAGTACAAAATGCTGTCAAATTGTGGCTATAGCGGTGCTATAGCTCTGTTGTGTAGCAGAATTTGAACTAACTGCTATTTTCTATGATCTGCTATTGATAACACTAATCTCACTTCAAATACCCTGAGCAATTATCTTAGACACACAATTTCCACTAACAGAAACTACTTCCTTTTAGGATGATAACAAAATTTTCGTGCTCACAAAATGTTCAAGTCTTGAGCTTCTGATAAAAGAGTATCCTTATAATTTTTCTGTTGAATTCAACTGTCACCGGATTAGAGAGCAAGATAAGGATAAAAGAGGAATGCTAGACACATGTGACACATGTGTGTGTATAAGGGTTTTGAACTTCCAGCAAAAAATAAGCCCCCCTTTTTTATTTATTGTTGACATATCTAGAAAACTTCTTATAGCATTGGTGTGATAGTTGTCAGAAAATAACAAGAAACAGAGAGAGAATAAATTGTATACTACGTACAAATTCTAGGCTTGTATCAAGTGTGTTTATAGTTTGAAACTGGAAGGAAAAGAAAGAAGGAAAAAATAACCCAGCCAAGTCCTAGGAAGTCCTATCTTGCTTCCCACCATCTATACTGTTAGGTGATATACCTGTCTTACAATAGTATGTTCTCCTACTTCCCACTGCTTGCCAATTCAGCAAATGGTTATGCACAGGACAGTGTTGCATTATCTCTCTTAGTGTTGTCAAATAGTGACTATAGTGTTATAGCATAGTGTATTTTGTTGAATCTGCTATGACAACTGTGATGCTATCCTAGTTTCTCTAATAAGGCAATATTGGCTGCTATTTCAGTTTCCGCTAGCTGATGCAGTGGCAATAGCATAAAAAGAGAATTTTAGGGTATTTTTAAATAATTAAATGGATTTTGCATGTGTGCCAAACATGGCCTTTTTTTAAAATAGAGTACTACTCCTACGTTAACCGTAAAGAAGTAAACCTTTCAATATGTAACCCATGCTTTGCCTCCATTCCCTTTTTTATTTCTATGTAACATGCCTTATTAATATAAGGGAAATGCCAATGAGTGCCCTAAGGGCACTCCTTAAGAACTTTAAATAGTAAGTTTTTATAGAAACTTGTGCATTGAATGCATCGGAAATCGAAATGTTAAGCTTTTCTAATGAATAGTTTCTTAATTGAGTATCCTTAAAGAGTGCCGTTAGGGCACTCGTTAGCAAAACCCTTAATATAATTGACTTATTTCAACTGCTATGCGGCTTTCGTTATTTGCCCGCAACGCTATCTGCTATTTCACATAGCAGATTTTTGGCATTCTGCTATCATCCTCGAGCCACTATTGCATTATTCTTCTCTTTTTTGAATATGGTTCCCTATATTGCACGCCTTTTTTTAATTTCTTTCACACAATTGGGTTACTAGCACCTATCGTAGAAAAGATGGTGGAAACTCAGCTCAAGTGGTTTGGGCATGTAGAGAGCAAACCTGTAGATTTTGTAGCAAGGAGAGTAGATCGGATGGAGGGTAGTCAAAATACTAAGATATTGGAAAACCTAGAAAAACTATAAGAGAAACTGTTACGAAAGATCTAGAGATCAATGGGTTAGATTGGATCGGGATATGGCATATTATAGAACATTATAACGTCATTTGATCCATGTAGCCAACCCCACTTAGTGGGATAAAGCTTAGTTGTTGTTGTTGTATACATCAATATATATTCCAACCCGTTGGGTTTGCGTTGATTCAAATCTTCACGCCTTAACCGTTGTTAGTCTAAGGTTAGGGGAGAGATTTCAAATGCAGTGACTAAGATATCATTGCATAAAATGTAACAAAAATACAGTTAAGTTATTTAAATTAAATTAACCCTTTCCATGTACTGAAATCTCTCCCTTCCCTCTCATGAATCAAACAGGAAGACTTATCTCCCTCCTACTCACTCTGCCCCTCTTCTCAATTAAAAATATTTATTTAAATGTCTCCCATCCCCTCCACTCCATTCACTCATTTAAACCATACATACCCTTAATTTCAAAGGAAGCAAAGCAATAGTTTTTCATTGAATTAAGTTGTCTTCAAATTTTTTTTCTATCGAACATAATTTCACTAGTCTTATTTTTTTGCATTAACACCTCTTGCAATGGCTACATATGTTTTACATTCTTCGTTTCTATTTGCTACTGCTGATTGAGTTCTATTTGGGCTGATGAACATTTTTTTAACATTATGGTCAGAACCACTCTTTTTATGCTCCCTGACATCTTAATCCAAAATTAGGCTGATTTATTTTATTCCTTGCAGTTGAAATGGCGAGCGATGACAATCTAAAGACATGGGTTTCAGATAAGTTGATGTCACTACTTGGATATTCTCAGCACACAGTTGTACAGTACATGATTGGACTATGTAATTCATCTAAGATCATTTTTATCACCCGAAAAATAATTCTATATAATCATTTTGGAAATGGTACTCTGGGATTCACATGCTATATTTCAGTAATATCTTTTTGGTTTTGCAGCCAAGCAAGCTACTTCACCAGCTGATTTAGTGGGAAAGCTAGTGGATTTTGGGATTTCAACAACAGACTCCCGTGCGTTTGCGGAAGAAATTTTCTCAAGAGTTCCTCGTAGATCGTCCGGCTTAAATGTGAGTTTTGATCCAAGACACAATGAATATACTACCTTTTTCTTAGTGTATATCCAGCAAATCCTTTCTTAAAGAAGTAATTAGTATCTGCTGGCTATTGATCTTTTTGTTCTCTATAATAGCAATATCAAAAACAAGAGAAAGAAGCTGCAATGTTGGCAAGGAAGCAGGCTACTTACACAATTTTGAAGGATGATGACGATATCGACGATGACCATACTGTTGGTGGTGACGATAAATCGTCGATAACTACTGCTTCTACATCTAGAAAGCCAGACAATCATAAAAAACGTTTCAGGAAGAAAACTGAAGTTCAAGATGATCAAGAAGATGAGGCAAAGTGTTCATAACCTATTAGTTTCACTTCCATATTTGTGCTCATGGTAAGTTGCTGATCAATGTTTCTTCTAACAAGGTTTGACTTATTTTGATCAAATGCATCGATGCAGGTAATTTCAAGGAAAGAAAGGGAAAGACAGGTTAAGAGAAGAACTTCCCCTGATGAAGAGAGTGGTTCAGAGGTATCATTTTTTTAATGTCTACATGTGCTAATTTATGACATAGTTTTGCAGCTGGTACTGATGATGAAACTTCTATTATATCCACTTGTTTGATTAATTTATGTCTATATATATTTTTTAGCTAGGTGCATTGATATATATGTTCAACTCCATTGATCACTGAGTTTGTGCCTCTATTTTCTTTTGGTATTAAAATTTAATATGATTTATGTTCTCAAAAAGGAGAAAAGGATTTTGTAATAGTTTAATTTTTGTTGATATACCAAAGAGACCTTTGTTAATTTTTCTTTCTTTGCTTATAGAACTCTCTTATTAATCGGTTTTGTAAAAGCATTCTTATTGTTTTATAAATATTAATCAATTCTAACTTGTCTAAATGTAAACAGTCAGAAGAAGAAAGATTGAAAGATCAAAGAGAAAAGGATGAATTAGTGCAGCATATGAGAGAAAAAGATGCCGCAGCAACACGGAAGGTACTCATTAATAGTTGGATTTAATTGGTCAATTGCACCTGAAGGCTTTTCTTTTATGAATCTGTTTTTTTTTTTGGTTGATGCCATTATGCTTAAGTTGGTGTCTTAGTAGTATATCTACATCAATACTTCCTTTTAGATAAAAAAAAAAGGAAAACTTGTTTTGAAGAATGGGTAAAAATGTGTGGAAGGTGGGTAGTAATGTCCGTAGACATCCTGTATCTTAGTGCTGAAAACTTTCTGGATATTGCTATTATCAGCCTTAAAATGCATATTAGATCATATCCATTAGGAACTTGTTTTGCTTTTACATCTTCTGAGATTCGTTACTCTTTCTCCCTCTCTCTCTCTCTCTATATATATATATATATCATTTGCTCCCATTTTTAACTTTTCTGTGTCTTCATTCTAAATGTTTGAATTGTTTCTTGTTTATCAGTTGACTGAACAAAAATTAACACGAAAGGAGGAAGGTATGCAAGTGGATGGTTGAGCTTACATACACGCACACATAAGTGCAAATGTGCCTTTATATCCAAATGTTGATTTTAATTTCTTGGTTCAATCTTTCTTCCAACAGAAGAAGCAATTCGAAGATCTAATGCTGCAGAGCAGGATGATCTGCGTTCTTTGAGGTTTGCTATTATACATATATGATTGTATTGTGTGGAAAAATTATTTCATTAGCTGTTATAAGAACCACAAATTTCTGCCATTTGCCAGATAGTTGTTAAGATGAGGGTTCAGAAGAAGAAATATATTACTTGGAGCTATTTAAGAGGTGTACTGCTAACTACTTAGTATCTTGTAGACCGATGCTTTAAAATTCTGACTAGTCTCCAAGACAGAGGAGTAAACTGAAGATCTAACAAAACTAATTTCATAAATAAGTATATGAACCATTTTTTGTGGTGTGCAATGGGGGCAAAAAGGTTTGAACCTAGGACCTCATGTATACTACCCAAACACCTCACCGCTAGACTAATCCTAGTCTTCACAAATTCTTATATACTCTAAAAAAAATCGTCCAGGGCATGGTTTGGAAAAGACTTCAAATGGACTTGTTGAAATTTAGGTTTTTGATATTACCCATTGGTGTCCTTTGCCCAAATAACAAACAACATATAGTGCATAAGGCTCGGTTGTTTTTTTACTTTTATTTTTTGTTTAAATAAGATACACTTTTAATGGCATAAAGTTGGCTGCAGTATGTCACTTCGCTTATTGTTTTTCTGCTGTTTCAGAAAGTATTCACGGCAAGAATACTTGAAGAAAAGGGAGGAAAAGAAATTAGAAGAACTGAGGTATGATTCTACTTCCGTTTTGTTTATTTTCGTAAGGTTATTTCCAGTTCTGATTTTCTGTCGATTAACAAATTAATATTTGGTATCTTGGACATAGCTGTTATGTGTTATACTGTTATTTTTCCTTAATCTTCTAGTTGAAATTGATAACCTTTTGCACGATTATTGCAGAGATGATATTGAAGATGAACAATATCTATTTGATGGTGTGAAGCTTTCAGAAGTGGAACAGCGTGAGTTAAGGTACTAGTTGCTTTTTTCAGTTCTCCTCCTTCAATTTTTCTTTTGTTACTTTATGATACATTTTTATTTCTTTAAAATTGTTTTCCCTATAAAAGCCGACCCCACTTGGTGGGATAAGGCTTGGTTGTTGTTGTTGTGTTTTCCCTATAAAAAGTAGTGTCAAGCGAATAATGTAAGGGAAATTCTTTACCCAACCTCGGCCCCCTAGCCTTTTTTCTTTTCTTTCTAATTTTATAGCTACACTCAAATGTTTAGATTTGCTTTTTTCTTTTATTGTCTTCTGATATTTAAATTTTTAGGAATGCATAAAGTATTCCAATAATTTCTTAGAAAGCCGCATTTTTCTTTGACAAATATGGTAATAGCGGTATATACTGTGACAAAATGAAAAAAGACAAACTTCTTTTTTGTAATCTCTACTGAACTCAATTTTTCGTAATATCTCTCTGTGCGTTGAAACCATTTCTTAATCTCTGTATGCTTCTAAATTCCTCGATTTTTATCTTTGTTCTGACTGCATGATTCTGAACTCTCTATCTTTGTTCTATCATTCTCCGTACCCAATTTTGATGGTGCCAGTGTTCATGTAAATACGTTATGGGAGTTAGTTTTTAGCTTGTCTGTTAAGTGTCATCTGCCATGAGGTCGGATATCCTTGCTAGATGTTTCTAGATATAATTTTTGCCGTCTCTCTTTCATTCAAGCGGCATAGGACATACTCATTTTCTTGTTATACATTCACCAAAGATGTTTGATTCTTTTTGCTCTATCTATTTACTTTTCAGTTTTTAGTAATAACACTAAAATACTTGGTGCTCTGGATGTTTAAGTCCTTTAGACGAGGATGCTATTTCTTTAGTGTGAAATATATCATAATATTTGTCTTGTACGTGTCATATATCAAAATAGATGCACTATCTATATTCTTTCTTCCATTGCTCTATGGGCCTCGCATCAATACAAGTGTGATATTCTATATGTATAACCATATTAACCATGCTTGAAACATATTATTTAAATTATTATCTATTTAATTTAGTTTAATTAAAAATTCAAACTTGTTTGTTACGGGAATAAGAGGCATACTTGTGTATTCTGCCTTTGTACATGAGAGCTAAAACCCTTCCATCATTACGCCGAGTTCTTAAAGAGCTGTATATTCACTAATGGCAAAGATATATCTTCTGTATCTTTAGAATGAAAAAGTTCTAAAGTTTTTTTATTTCTCCCCAGGCACAAGAAAGAACTATATGAACTTATAAAAAAGCGGTCAGAGGAGGTGGACAATGTGAATGAGGTAATCAATAAGTTTGTATTTCATGAATAATGAGTGTTAGATCAGGATCAGTTTTTTTATTCCTTCATGGTTGATCGTTGTTGAAATGTAGTCACTTTTTTTATTCATTGAAGATAAGCTATTCTCCAGTTGTTCTTGTTAGGGTTAAATATGTTGCGGGTGCCTATAAAATGACAACCCTTCATCTCTAAATCACTATTAAAAATTATGTTTTTAATCTCTTCCGAGAGAAGACTAAAAACATAATTTTTTTGCCAAATAATCGGACTGCACATGAATAAAATATTTATATGGACTAAATTTGAATGGTTGTTATTTAATGGGATTAAAGACATATTTAACCCTTCTTGTTATATATATTTGGTTATGCTTTTGATTTCTGTTGATGATGACTTATTTAATTCCTTGACTGAATCTGTGTAGTTTTATAATATGGTGATCCTTCTCATTTGTAATGGCATAGTGTATAAAAATATCACAATCTCTAATCTTTTTGGAAAATTGGGACATGATCCTTGACAAAGGGATCATTTGGGATTGTGATAAGTTAAATACACATATATATCTGTCTTTGCTAAACTCTCATGTTCTTCTGGAATTGTAGTATAGAATGCCAGACGCTTATGATCAAGAAGGTGGCGTTAATCAAGAAAAGAGATTTTCTGTGGCTATGCAGCGTTACAGGTTCTCACTTACCACATGATCTCCACTATGATTGAAAAAAATATAAAAAGAAAAAGGAATCAGATATGAACTATTAACAAGATACCATTTATAATATATTTTCTCTGATTTTTATCCCATGAGTTTCCAAAAGGTACTTGCCTTTATTGAGAATGTACAACATAACTGCTATCTTGTATTAAGAGTTGGGCATTGGCCCTATACTCTAACCTCCACCATTAAGACTGGGGCATTGACCCAATACTCTAACCTCCAACAGTCAGAATTCTGTTGGAGACAGTTAGCAACAGCTGACAGTTCAGTAAGAAGTTAGTTACATCTTTCTATAATGTATCATTGTACTCCATCACATTCAGATTGAATATACAAGAATAATTTAGATTAAACTCTGCTAGATTCTCTCTCACTTTATCTCATTCTCCCTTTCTAACAACCTTATTGGACATCTTTAATTTTGTTTATCTGTAGGGATACAAATGCTGAGGAAAAGATGAATCCATTTGCTGAACAAGAGGCATGGGAGGAACATCAAATTGGTAAATATCTCTTCATTATTACGCTCCTTATAATATGTACCTTTTGAAAAATTAAATCCCTGTTCTTTTTCTGTGTTTTCATATTTTTGCATTCTTGATATTATCTTCTAGGAAAGGCAACACTGAAGTATGGGTCCAAAAATAAAAAACTAGCCTCTGATGATTACCAGTAAGTTGGTTCTTTTAAAACAATTGTTGCTCAATGTCATACTGTTATCTTGTTCTGTTGTTACGAATTGGATGACACTGAAGTCTTCATTCAGTGTGCTTTTATTATTTAGGTGTGGCATTGACGGTGATTCATTATGTATCTTTCTCTGAGTGCACGCATTACTGATTATAAACTTATTACAATATATGGATGTAGGTTTGTGTTCGAGGACCAAATTGATTTTATCAAGGCATCTGTGATGGATGGAGATAAGGTATGTCAATGACTCAACTTGACTCATGACGTTTAATGGTGATATTGTTGTTTTTGAGCCAGACTTGCTTTGCAGTTTGATAACGACGAGATGGCAGATTCAATTGAAAAGTCCAAAGCAAAGTCTGCAGCAGAGGCACTTCAGGTAGCATTTCAATAACTCAATTAATAATGGCTTTATTTAGTGTTAGTGGTTTGACAGGCACTGCCTTGCCAATGATTATCGTGATAGTTTTAGCCCATGCCCATGGGTTGAGGCAATACACTAAAAAAGGAAAAGCTATGAAGTCACGTCTCTGTATAAAATCGCAACTGGAAAGATAACTTGAGGCTGCTATTATGTTGGTTTATGAAGTAATTACTAATTATAATGATAACAACAACAACAACCAAGCCTTATCCCACTAAGTGGGGTCGGCTACATGGATCAAATGATGCCATAGTGTTCTATCATAAACCGAATTTGGATCCAACTCATTGACCTCTAAATCCTTTCTAATGGTTTCTCTAATAGCTTTCCTAGGTCTTCCTCTACCTCATTTAACTTGACTCTCCTCCATTTGATCTACTCTTCCTACCACGGCATCTACGGGTCTTCTCTCTACATGCCCAATGTTATTGAATTTTATTTCTTAGAGAAAGAAATGATGATTTGGAGCTAACGTTATCCATTTAAATCTTGAATATTATGGATTAGAATCCTCAATCTTTGACAAGATTAATTCATTAAAGTTGACTACCGATGCATGTTATATTCATATACTTTTCCGACTTCCTTTTTCAGGAGGAGAGGAAAAAATTACCCATTTATACTTATCGGGATGAATTGCTCCAAGCTGTTCATGACCACCAGGTATGGTTACCTCCCTTTTTAATCTTTCTTTTTCCCATTTTTTATTCTGATAGTTCTGCCTTATGGTTTTTGAGAAATGAATTTCATCTCTGTTGTCAATGAACTGTCTTTTGTTTTTGTTTGATTCCATTACTTTTTTATTCACATTTTCATGTGTATAATTGAATATCCATTTGAATTAACCTTCAATAATTTCCTGTAATAGGTACTTGTAATTGTTGGTGAAACCGGTTCTGGAAAGACTACACAAATTCCTCAATATCTTCACGAAGCTGGCTACACAAAACATGGAATGGTGTGATTTTGATTTTTTTTGTCTTTTTTTTATTTTTATAAATTTTTATGTTAATACAATAGGTTAAGTCATTTTAAAACTTCATTGGATGTCCTTGTTATATTATATCTACTTTTATTTTTACAATTGGTAGATATGGTTGAGTTAATGTTACTTTGCTTAGCTGATATTCCATTTTATTTATATCTGCTTTGTCGTTGCCGACTATTATTTGTCATTTATGGAACAAATAGCTATATGCATGTTTTATGGTGTGTTGCTTTATGATTGTGTCATTCTGTTGCAAATTGTTGTATCTTCTGAAGTTATCATGCCTTTCCTTGGCATTGGAAAGAAGTTTAAAATTGTTGTATTTTTGTACAGATTGCATGTACTCAGCCACGTCGTGTTGCTGCTATGAGTGTGGCGGCTCGAGTTGCTCACGAATTAGGTGTTAAACTAGGACACGAGGTAGGCTATCTTCATTTTTCAATATTATTATTTTATGTTTCGTGTTGGTTATAATACAGCTATTTTCTTTAAAATTTCTTACTTCCTAAAAGATGGTACAAACTACAAATATGTACACTATGTGGGAAGCATGAGGTTTTCATTAATAAAGAATTAAATTATAAATATCTCCCTCTTTTTCCCAACTGAACTTTTATAGTTTTAGTTATGATTAATTCAATTTTTTCTTTTTGAAGGTTGGGTACTCCATCCGTTTTGAGGATTGCACATCAGACAAGACTATTCTGAAATATATGACAGATGGAATGTTACTGAGGGAATTTCTTGGTGAGCCTGATCTGGCAAGTTATAGGTGAGCATATATTGAATTAGGATTCAGGGTTAGGTTGGATGCTTTATGGTTGTTTTCTTACTATGTTTGCTAATATTGTAGTGTTGTGATGGTGGATGAGGCTCATGAAAGGACACTCTCAACTGATATTTTGTTTGCATTAGTGAAGGTGAGCCCTTATTTATTTATTTATTTATTTTTTTTGCTTTGTAATCCAAGCGAGTTGAATGGCAGATGATATAATTTTTTTCCTTGAACAATCAGTATCTTGATTGAGATATTCAAGACATTTTTTGCATGCTTTTGTGCAATCATTTGCTTGGTGACTGATTTGATGTTGGTCACATGTATTATTTTTGTTCTAACTTGTCGTGCAATGATTCTTATTTTTGGTTACTGTCTATAACTCATCAAAGCATGGTCTTCACTTATATCTGGATGCACTTGAAGCGTGTGCTCAGGTTAATCGAATAAATAAGCTGGTTTTTAGATCTAACATTGTAATTTTTTTGACAGGATATTTCTCGCTTCCGACCTGATCTTAAGTTGCTGATATCAAGTGCTACACTTGATGCAGAAAAGTTCAGTGATTACTTCGATTCTGCTCCCATATTCAAAATTCCAGGGAGAAGGTATCCAGTTGAAATACACTTTACCAAAGCACCAGAAGCTGACTACTTAGATGCAGCTATTGTAACAGCACTTCAAATCCATGTTACTCAACCTCCTGGCGATATATTAATATTCCTTACTGGTCAAGAGGAAATTGAAACGGCTGAAGAAATCTTGAAGCATCGAACTAGAGGCTTAGGGACTAAAATTGCTGAATTAATTATATGTCCTATATATGCCAACCTACCAACGGAACTGCAAGCCAAAATATTTGAACCAACTCCTGAAGGGGCACGGAAGGTTGTCCTTGCTACCAATATCGCAGAAACATCATTGACAATTGATGGAATAAAGTATGTCATCGATCCAGGATTCGTTAAGATGAAGAGTTATAATCCAAAGACAGGAATGGAGTCTTTACTAGTGTCTCCCATCTCAAAAGCTTCAGCTATGCAACGAGCTGGTCGATCTGGAAGAACAGGTCCTGGAAAGTGCTTCCGGTTGTATACTGCATACAATTTTCAAAATGATTTGGATGATAACACTGTACCCGAAATACAGAGGACTAACCTCACAAATGTAGTTTTGACTTTAAAAAGTCTTGGTATTCATGACTTGTTGCACTTTGAATTTATGGATCCTCCACCTGCTGAGGCCTTATTGAAAGCCCTGGAGCTTCTATTTGCTTTAAGTGCTTTAAATAAGCTTGGTGAGTTAACTAAAGTAGGTAGACGGATGGCAGAGTTCCCACTTGATCCTATGTTGTCAAAAATGATAGTGGTTTCAGAAAAATACAAGTGTTCAGAAGACATCATTTCCATTGCTGCTATGCTTTCTATTGGAAACTCGATATTTTACCGTCCAAAGGATAAACAAGTGCATGCAGACAATGCAAGGCTGAATTTTCACACTGGAAATGTTGGAGACCATATGGCGTTGCTCAAGGTTCGTTTACTTTTAAATTTTTTGTGTTTAGTTGGTTATTGACTTGTCTATTTTCGTTTGTGCATCTTTGGAAATGACAGCGACAGTTGTTGATCTCATTACACATTGAGTATTTGCTGTTATATATTAGCAGAGCTCCAACCATTAGTTAATTAGTTAGAACTTGAAAGATAGAGAAATAACATGATATGAGTTATAGTAGAGAAAGAATAAAGATCTGTCTTCGATTGTGAAGTTGAAATTAGGATGGAGATCCTAGTTCTCTCTAATACAAGGAGTAGGATATTCTGTATTTATGTCAAAATATATCATTGTTCCTGTTGAGAGCTTATCTTTTCATATAGATGGAATGTTTTATAAATCAAATCATGAGATACAGTGAGATTATTGATGGGTTGCATGCATATCTATCCTTGTTAGGTTGTAATTTACTATTGATATATTTCCTTGTTCTAGATTATTGTTGCAACTTAATAATTATTTTTTTCTTCAGGTCTACAATTCTTGGAAGGAGACCAATTATTCAACACAATGGTGTTATGAAAATTATATACAGGTATGATTTTTTGCTACAAAAACTAGTACATTTACGTGAATAAGTGAAAAGTCGTGGAGTTAGTAGTGGAGAAAATCAAGTGAAGTGAGGTGGTATAATTATTTAGAAATGTTTCTTTATTTTACCAATATTAAATTTAATTTGATACCCAAAAAAAATATTAAATTTAATTTAGCCAATTTAATTAGTCCATATAACACAAGAAGTTTAATTATGTACTCTTGGTCATTTTAGATAAAGACTGATAAGATATATTTTTGCCGTGGAAACCTACCCTCTTGTTATCCTTGTTGACTGTGGAGGTGCATGTTATTGTGGTAGTTATTTTTTTTTGTATTTGGTTGTTTTTTATTTCTTGTTCTTCTCTTGGTTTCTCTGTCTCTCATATCTCAAGGTCACTTAAGATAATTTTTTAGTTACTGATAGTATCATAAAAACTTCTACCCATAGTCTTTTCCCACCAGGTGGGGTTTGACTACATAGATTAAAGGACACTGTAATGTCTTATCATGAATTGTGAGTAGCCATTTAAGGTCTAGGGTTTAGCGGCGTTATTATTTGTGGCATTTTTTTTATATTTTTTTTTTATGTTTAGGTAAGGAGCATGAAACGGGCGAGGGATATCCGTGATCAACTTGCAGGTCTATTAGAGAGGGTTGAGATTGAGCTTACTACAAATCCTAATGATTTAGATGCCATCAAGAAATCTATAACATCTGGTGAGCTTTAAAAACTTGGAATCATCACTTGCATTAAGAATCTTTTTTCATCCTGCTGATTCAAATTTTTATCCACTGCAGGATTTTTCCCACACTCTTCAAAATTGCAAAAAAATGGATCGTATCGGACACTTAAACATGGGCAGACTGTTCACATACATCCTAGTTCAGGGCTGGCACAGGTACTTTTTGTATATTGAATGCTATTAGAATATCATAAAATATCTTTTTATATTATGTTGGAGTATCTTGAGCATCTCTTAGGATTAAATTTAATACTGTATTTCTTATAACTCACTCACTTGTGTGTTATGTGTTTTTAATTGACTACTTCACCCTCCCTTTTCATTTTTATAACCTGGAGCTATCAATTTCTTGCCATGGCGGGGTATAGGGAACAAAGGGAAGGGTTGGATCTACAATGAATCTATTGTAGGCTGTGTATTATTTGCAAGAGGTTGATTTCACAGACTCGAACTTCTCATCTCGTAGTCTCATGGAAGCAGGTAAAGGACGATACTGATAAGTGATGATGGGAGGGTCGAACTCGAGGGTCAATTGGAATAGACGGCTCTCGAATATCTAAGACTGAAGGTAAAGAGTTGGTAATAAATGGAACATAAGGACTATCTTGTCGTACTTGAGTACTTGGCCAACAAACGCTGTTGTCATTGAGGTGGTGGAGAAATGGCTTTCTTCAAAAAAGGTGGCATAAGAAATATAAAAACGAGTTGAATAATATCACTTGTACCCTTTCTGCATCCACTAATAGCCAAGAAAGACTCACTTTAAACAAATTATGAAGACTTGTCGTGAGATAGTGAACAAAGCAAGTTGAACAAAAGACACAAGGAGAAACAAGGAAGAAAGGTTCAATAGGGAATAACAGGGAAGGAAAATTTTACCATTTAATGAAGAGGATGTCATTCTATTCATCAAATAAATAGCACTAAGTGCAAGGAGAAATAGGAAAGAAGGGTTCAAAGAACCTAAGACACAACAAGAAACATGGACGAAGGGTTCAATACGGAATGAAGTGGAATGGGGGAATACTATCATTTTGAGAAAAGGATGACATTCTCTTTATCAAATAACTAGCATTAATCACAACATCACCCCAAATTTTAAAGGTGTGTAGGCATGTAGCAGTCTCAATGATATGGCGGTATTTTCTTACTGCAGTAATGCTTTTTTAAGGGGTGTGAGACAAGTTTATTGATGCACCATTCCATGTGATGTGATAAAGTCATTAAGGGGAGAAGAAAAGTATTCTTTTTCATTATCAACACCTAAGATGGGAATAGAATGCCTATATCGAGTTCAAAGCAGTTGAGAAGAGAGATATTCAAAGATCTAGACTGAGGATAGGGTGAAATGCTTGAGTGATTAGTACTCAGTAGATTGGACATATATATATATATATATCTATATATGCTTTTGAATTGATTACATGATGTTTTGTTCAAGAAGAAACAAATACATGGCAATTTCCGAAGTACATGTGCGAATTTTGAAGCACATAAATCAATCTAAGCACCCTACATGAATAGGAACGTACACGAACCTAAGCACAAATTGCTGCTATTCCTTACTAGTTATTTTCTGATTCCAACAGAAGTCTTTTCAAATTTTTTGGAATAAAGAAAACAACTTTGAAAGCTCTTGCATTGAAAAAATCCACAGGTCAATTGTGACCTTACTCAACCTCATCAATGGAAGCGGTGATGCCTAAACCCTAGGATAGAACTAACAGAATCTGAATCTCTTAGATTTTTGTCCCAGCCAACCTCATAATTTCCGTTTTGTAAGGTAAGGGTTGCGATGCCGTTGCATAGACCTTAAATTCATTTATATTGCGGTTGCAATTGCGGACCGCAATTTTTTTTGGTAGTGGCCGGGGTTTGAACCCCAGACCTTGCATATACTATGCATTGTCCTTCTCAACCGAGCTAAGCTCACGAGGACCGCAATTTAAATCCACAGCGACTACCTTGTCTCAGGAAGGTATAATAGGCATATTATTGACATGTTTTACAGTCTAGGGACGACAAGTGAGAGACTAGGAATCACTTTCTTCATCTTATTTCTATTTTAGGAGTGCTAACGACACACTCTTTCATTGGTTAAAATTCACATAGGCCCCACCAAATCATGCGGGTCCCGTAGGAATTTGGTGGGACCCACATGAATTTAACCAATAAAAGAGTGTGTGTTGGAAAGTGTGTTGCTAGCATTATTTGTTCAATTTAGATGACCCAAACGGAGAAGAATGAGACTTAGAGATCCAATACCAACTTTGAAAGTTGAAAGAGAGAATCTAAATATTGTAACGTATAAGAAAAAAATACAAGCACTGATAATCCTAATTTTTAGCCCTAGTAATTGCAGACCATCATTGTGATATGTACAGCTGTCAATTTATATAGGCCTTTAAAAAAAATCCCCAAGACCAAAAGCTGTCTCACAGGCCCTAACTTAAATATCCTCTGACTTAAAATCTCTCAATGCTTACGGGTCCCCACTTAGATAAACCCCCAAGAAAAAAACCTGGCTCACAGGCCCTAACTTTTATTAAGTACCAAAAAGTTTGTAGTTTTTTTATATTTGTGCATTCTCCAATTATTTATTTGTTTTTCCCCTAAAAAAATCCCCAAAAAGTTGAAAAGCTGACAAAAACATGGGGCTTTGAACTCCATGACCTGAGCCCACAGAAAAAGTGACATAATGGGCTGGGGCCCAAAAGTATTTCTCTATAGGGAGCTCATAATTATGGGGCTTACAGCTTAGTAGGGACCTTGATAAGTGGGGCTCAGAACTTGGGGGCTTATTTGACAGCTCTAGACTGATATGTACGAAAAAGTAATGAAATTGTATAGACATATTTAGAACTTATGAGTAGGATATTTAGTGTTGTTTTATCTATGGAACGGAACTGTCACAATCTAGTTGAAAAGGTTTCGTTGGAGTGGTTTGTTTTGTTTGTGTGTGTATGTGGATGTCAATTTAAGGCGTTTTGAAATGAAAGGATTCTATCAATTTTTTGTTGCATGAAAGTTCATTACAAATACTGCAAAGACTGTGCTACAAAAAAATATATCCAATTTTTTCTCTTATTATTTATTTATTTATCTTCCACTTTGTTTATACTTGAAGGTTCTCCCAAAATGGGTTGTGTACCACGAACTAGTACTCACAACCAAGGAGTATATGAGACAGGTATTCTCAACGTTTAAGTTATTCAAGCGTTTTATGACTTTTTTCAATGAATGCTTGGGAATAGCTGAAACTGTATATTCTTATTGCAGATCACGGAGTTAAAGGCAGAGTGGTTGTTGGAGATAGCCCCTCACTATTACCAGCTCAAGGATGTTGAAGACAGTATGCTCTCTTTCTCTTTATTTCTAATATTGTTCTGTGCTGCAACGAGTCCAACACAATTCCCTTGGATTCCTGATTTGGTTTAAAAATTTGAGATCCTTTTATGGAGAACTAGTCTTTTAATCTAGTTTTGTTTGAAATAGTCTATAAAATGATATTGAGATCTTGATTGTACTACCTATTCAGTTTAGGACAAAATAGAAATGAAATGGCAGCTGTGAAGAATTCCATAAGCCCCAATCTATAAGCCTAGAGTAGGAAATTACACACACCCATCATGTTTCTGTCCTTAACTGAATATTCATGTCTATTCCCTCTCTCCGTAATTGACTTTCCCTCCCAAATCATTTTTATGGGTTTACGGGAAAAATACTTGCAGGGGCTTTCAGTGTTGGTAGACCCAATGACATTGGGGGCTTTATGAAAGCAATTGAGATTGTTGTCGATTGGAAACACAAGATCTGCTTGTTATTGTAGTTGAAATGTGATTATGTGGAGTTTTTACTGGAATCTATTCAATAATTTTTTTTTTTTGAGGTGTTGAGTTGGAGAGATTGACTGTTTATTAGATACTAAAGATGAAAAAGTAAAAAAGATGTATACACGTAAACCAACCGAAGTACCAAATTGAGGAGAGCTCCATTGAAGATGCTCTAAGATTTTAAAAGTTTCACTCTTTACCTTTTACCCTTAACTTCAACAATATTGAACTTGCAAAGTTATATAAATTTCCACCAATGTTGACAAAGGGTAGTTGTAATTAACCTTTTTAATTGAAATGTTCTATTAGTTCTATAAGATCAACATAGAGTATTAACAGTTTTAAATTTGTTTATTATTCAGCGATCATATTCTTGATTTATGCCATTAAAATTTGAGACTCGTGTGAATCAGACCTCTTCCTTCATCTATTGAGTGTTTGAATCAAATTTTGTCACAGCTGGTTCCAAGAAAATGCCCCGTGGAGAAGGACGTGCAAGAATCACAGACAACTAGCACATCTCCAAGGATGCTTTGGTACCGGGAAGAATGAAGTACATTTGTTTGAAGGCGGTTTTGCCGGATGCGGAAAAATGTTGCTCTTAAAGTTGGAAGAAGATGCACTGTAAATACATTTCTTCTGTGAGCTGTGCTATTCATTACGAAGAGAATACAAAAAGAAAAACGAAACGCAAGAATGCTTATATGTATTTTTTTTAAATGGTTGGAAAATTGATTTTTCCTCATTTGGCGGAATACATACGAGCAGTGGTGAAATCATGCTGCCTTTGTATTTTTCTTGTATACACTTGGTCTTGATTTTAGTAATCGTTGCATGTTGAACTTGCACCCCTTCAGCTTGGTGTATGTGGTGGGTAAATAATTTTTTAGGGGAAATGATTCACAGATGTCATTTACCGACAATTTTGGTCTTGTGCTCGAGATGGATTTTCTGTTTTGAAGTTTCTGCTTCTGTTACATTTGTGTCTAGTGATTTCCGATTCAATTTATATTATTGTTGGGTTGGTATTGTGTAAACTACTTTTAATGCACATGATCGTAAATTGATTTGCCAAATGCCTTTGAATATTGTTTTCCGTCTTATTTCGTTCAAAATGCAGAGCTTGTATGGTCAAATTTGCAAGGTTTTGTAGAACTATACATCTCCACTAGAATTTACTATGAAATTTATTTAGTGATTAAGGGGGATACGCAGTTGATGTAAATTAGCTTTATTTTAAGATTAAATTACAGAAGTTTACAGGATGGTGGTTTCTCACTGGACGGTAACAAAGATTTACACGGGAAATATTTGTGTTCCATTGGTGGCATTGGTTCATTTTAGATGAGAGAAAATGATGAATGAATTATTAAAATAAACTATTTAGATGAGACACGTTGTAATTTCCTTAAGTTTGGTATATTTTGCCTCTTGAAAGGCTCAATCTCCTCTAGTCCTTTCCTAAATTATTTTTTGCATTTTACTGTACGCGGTTAAGGCAACATATCAACAAGAATGTAAAAATGTGTCCCTTTTCAAAATTTTGAATTAAGGGAAACACTCTATGCAAGCTCAAAGAGAATCACTAATTTCATTAAGAGAACTATCTCGTTTTGGTTCTTGGTAGCATTATGCGTTACCATAGTAGTCCTTCACACATCTAAAACACAAAGTAAGCCCGAACCTTGCATTTTGTTAGTCATAGTAGTCTCTAACGTTAGATTGAGACGGTAACCGATGATTTGTAAGCTGATGTGAAAGATGAAAGTCTCTTTGGTTTGAAAATAAAAAGCCACAAGCTGAAGCCCTAATTTTTCTCTCCTCTTTCATCGTCTTCGAACCCTCGAGAAAGATGATACTGTGTGAGGCAACAAGGAAGGAAAGATGTCACATGGAAGGTTGAAATGAATGCTAAAATTAACTCTGTTGGAGTGGAACTAACGATATTTATGTCAATTGCAGGTGAGCTATTTGTTATGCAAATTGAGTCTATAATTTAGATTAACAAGCCATACGTTAGGCATTTGACTTTGATTTGTAAATTAGCAAGATGTAATGTACTAAGTTAGTAAGATGTAATTAACATGACACCCATTAGCCACAAGAAAACACAAAATCACAATAATCAATATGTCTAACCTTTGCATGTTCTAAACCCGAAAGTAATCAACATTGCAAACTAGACCCTTCTGTAAATTAACGCATGAGCATACTCTTACATAAGAGGTGTTTGAATATGTATAATGTAATTATATATTCAATCACATCTTATGTGTAAAATTACTGACAGTAACACTCAATATATGACGAAGTATAGTTTAGTTACTCTATTGATCTTAAACTATGTAGATAATTCTATATCGTTTATTCCCCTATATATTGTGTATTGAACTAGGCAAATTCCTGAACTAATTAAAAAAATCCATTAGCTTCCAACAATGCTGTTAATGAAGTGAAGAGAAAGAAGAGACGAGTAAGATATTGAGGGTGCATGATAATGATAAATATGTGGAACACCACTCATTTAACAACTCTCATAACTTTCGTACGGTGGAAGATATGAAACACTTGCTCACCCTCCATCAAATCGCTCTGTCTATTTGATGATATATACTAACATGATTGGAATCTTCTACAATTTATAAACAATTGAGGCTTTTTTTAGGACTGTACCACTATTACAAAAAATAAGTACCAAACTACCACCCTTTTGGAAATAATCGCACTGCTACCATTCTTTTTTTTATTGGACACTAGTCCATGTTGGGACTAGTGAGCCATAAATTACCACTATTGACAAAATTGTATCCTTACTGCAGGAAAAACGCACTTGCAATAAATAACTAAAATACAAATTGTGCTTCACTCTAATAGCAATGGTTTCCTCACCTTTTCTTCTGTAGATTAAAATCACATGCTGTAAAAGAACAAACGAAGTCATTGTTATGCTTCCTGTGCTTCTCATTTTGCTTTAAAGCTCTTTGAAATACCCTCATAGTACTTCCTTTGCTGCTCCAAAAATCAGAATAAATTTGAATATAGATTTCTAAATATATTAGATTTCATGCAAGAAAGAGATTTAAAGAATGAACCATACCATTTCTGACACAGAGGGAGAGACTTTAGTCGGTGCTACCTCAAAATGCCTTGCCTTGACGGTCAATGTATCATCTTTTGTCCTGGTTGTGGTCCTCTTCTCTGCGAGAGCGGCCAATATTGCATTGTCCATCTAATAATGGAGAAGAAAATCAGTAAAACCCCTCAAATTACTTTTTCTTATAATTCTACTCTCATACCTGACCTATAATCAAGCGCACCAACATCTTCCCATTTAATATCAGGAATGGGAGAGAATCCTTCTCCTGTTAACGAAGGTTGTACCATTTTGATTGCTTCCTGTAACATAGAAAAAGGCTTAGATGGGATAAAAATTTAATTAAATGGCATACATGACTAATCTTAATATATATAAATGTTAAAGAGTTTTGATATGTTTGCCCTAATTAATCCTTTCTTTTTTGGTGGATCTGAGTAATTTTTATGAAAAAAAGAGTTTGTAAGGAATTAAACCAAGTACCATATGCTTTCACTTTACAACTATAACCGCTATGCCACTTCTACTTTTGTTGAAATATTGTTGCTTCCAAAAATGAAATACATGACTCAAACATTTTTTTTAAATCCCCAACCACCCTAGCGGTTTCCTCTCTCACAGTAGTTATTTTTTATTATTAGTGGTACCTTTATTGATAGTAGTTCTTTTTTCATTTTTTTTGGTGTACGCTTACTACGTTTTACGATATTAAAATTGCATCTTTAAAATTGTAGATAATTTGATTGATCCAGATGATAATTTTATCATTAGAAACTTCACTTTTTCCTGTAATTTTGCCGGCCTCTCTGTTTCTCCTATATTATATTACTTGAAGTTGTTTATTTTGACTTTTTATTTGCAAAAATCGCTACAGTAGACTATAACATTACTTTGTTTTGGCAAAGTAATGACTTTGATTCCATATTCATTTTTGTTGATTTCCGTATTCATTTTTGTTGATGCAATCTAAATGTTGTTAATTTGCTTTTTTGAGATTGTGCATGTTGATCACTCTCAATTGTCACTTAGTTTGATTCTTTCTGAGTTTATATGCAACTCTACAAGTAATAATATAGCCAATTTAATATTTTATATATGAAACTCTACAAAATCCGTGCATCGCACGGGTTAGAGTCCAGTAATAATTAAAAAGGAAAAAAAATAAACAAATCTAGACTAGAGCACCTCAAAATCAGACATTTTGATTGTAAATTTATTTTTTTGTTGAGGCGACCAATGCTCCTTCCACCAGCTTTCATCATCACTCATGCTATCATTAGATGATTCAGGTTCCATTTCATCCATTATCCTCTGAAATGCCAGCTCGACAACTTTGCCAACCAGAGCTTCTAAATCAGCACCAACAAATCCCAGCGTAGACCTGGCTATTTTTCGCAGATCAATTGAACCATCAAGCTTGTGACTGCAATCTCGAGTACGCATGATAAGGATCTCCTCCCTCGCAGATTCATCAGGAATGCCAACAAGAATTTCACAATCAAAACGACCAGGCCTTCTAAGAGCAGAGTCAATAGCATCAACCTTATTTGTGGCTCCAATTACAAGAACATAACCAGTAGTTTCATCAGAACTTCCTGAACAACAAGCTTCATCCATGCAAGTTAATAATTCTGCCATAATTCGTGTCTCTATCTGTCCCTGTAAATTCTCTCTTTCCGAAGCAATTGCATCAATCTCATCAATAAAGATAATTGATGGAGCAGTCCCTTTTGCTTTAGAGAAAAGCGCTGTAATGTTTTCTTCAGATCTCCCTAGTTAAGAAACACATATACATTCAAGAAACCAAAGTTTAGAATAATCTGATAGTAGTTGTGGAGGCAATGATAGTTACTAATTGCATCGACAAATACATGCGTGAGTTGAATGTAAAATGATTTATGTTTTGATACATTTATGTAAAAAGTTGTTGAACAATAAATTTCAGTTAAAAATCATGATTAGACTCAAAAACTACAAATACTAGCTTCAAGTTAGAATCGATTCTGGAGACAATATCAACTCTACTAGTGAGCATCCAAACATGTAAAAATCAATTTTGCACCTCTAGAATCAATTATGACTGCTTAAAACGTGGAACCAAACATAGACGAGTGTGACCTTTTCTATTACTTTATTCTCTCTCAGTCGCGTTATCGGACTACACGTTGGCTTTCTGAATTTCAAATTACATCACTCTACCAAAAATCACTTAATTCTCAAAATCGAGCAGTCTTTAGAGTAATATAAATGAAAGTTAACAAAATTGTTGAAGCTGTCAATCTAGGTTGGTCCAGTCAGTAAGGATTTGGCACAAACTCTGTAAGGGTGAATTCAACTCTTGCTGCAAAAGTTAAGGCCAACAGTAGGACCTTGTTGGTGAGGAATATGTAAGTACCTCTGTTAGCCTTCTTTGAGTCTTGAGGCCTATCCTAACCTTGGTGAGTGACGAGGACCTAAGTCACCTAAACTCAAAAAAAAAAAAACTTTATTTCACTAAATGGGGTCAGCTACATGAATCAAATTACACCAGTGTTCTATTCTATCATAAACCATACTTCAATCCAACTCATTAATGAAGTTTTAAAAAAAGGTCAGTTACCGAGAAAAAGGCCGCGACAAAAAGTATAGGTAGCCAACGTCACCGCTTTTGCAGAGTGAACAAAAATCACAACGAAACGCTGTTACAACCGCGACGAAAGACCTTTACGGCCGCAAAAAATGCCGTTCACGACAATAGACACAAAATCCGGATATTTCTTCAATTGAGATATATGAATATCAAATTTCAGTACATATTTGATCATAAATTACATAAGATATCTCCTTATCTAGTTTAAAACTTCAAATCTATCTCTAGTTTAAGTTATTTACGTTACTATCATTATTTAAGAGTTGTGCAATGTTGTGATCATTAGTAAGAAGAGTTGTGCAACAACTGAAATCGCGAAATCGCTCGCGACAATTATTTAATACCTATTCTTTACATCTTTAGTGATCTGATTATCCTCCATTTAATCTACTCTTCTTACTACAGAAACAAAACATTTAAACAAAAACACCATAGTTACCAGAAACAATATCAGTAGCAGAAATGGGATAAAAGGGAACTTCAGCTTCATTAGCAATAGCATAAGCAAGTGTAGTTTTTCCACAACCAGATGGCCCATGTAACAAAATTCCTCTTTTAGGTTTCATTCCATACTCTTTAATCAATTCAGGTTGACGCAGTAATTTCACATCTCTCTTCAATTCCTTTATTATCTTCTTCATCAGCATCAGATTCCTCTTTGGATTCAGATTCTTTTTCGGAATTGATTCTACTGAGAAGCACTTGTTGGTAACGTGCCATTTCAATTTTCAACTTCTTCTTCAACAAAACCAATTCTCTTTCTTTTTCAATTTGTATTGTACTTACATCACTTTATGATTAGGGCTTAACGGTCTTATGCAAAGTTAGGTCACATGGATGGGTCGATTTTCATATAAAGGAGTTTGGATTGACTTATTTTAAGCTTATGCAAAATAATTTATGGAGACAAATAAACTTTTATGTATTATTGATATGCTTCCTTTCAATAAAATGTATTATTGATATGCTTATCAAGATAGTTTATGAAAAAATAATTTGTGAAGATACAAGTTTCGTTAGTGAAAACTTAGGTTATATGTAGGTCTGACAATGAACTGAGCTAACTTGAACGTAGTTAGAAATTCAATTCGATAATTGACTCGTCGAACATGGTTTATGAACCATGAATCAAATGAGTTGAACTTGAGCTGAAAATTAAGTTAGTTAAATAAATAAGTTAGGCTTGAACTATACATAATTCGATTCATTTGGTTCATGAACTAACTCGATTATATACACATTTAAACAATATATTTTTTAAATTATAAGCCCCCTGATATACTTTTTAAAAAAAAATTGTAAACCACCCTTTCCTTATTGTAAGCTCCCTTGAAGTCCTCGTGAGTTTAACTCAGTTGGTATGGACAATGCATAAAAAAAAAAACCCTTTGAACAATAAGCAACAAGGGAGTGCAAATTTTAAAAAATATATATATACTATATGGGAGGAGCTTATAATTAAAAACGGAGGGAGTAATTTTTTTTTTTTTTACATTTAACCTCATCATTTTATTTTAAAAAAATTATCTTAACTTTTTTCCAACTTACGACGTTGACTTCTCAACTTCCCCTTTAATAAAAGGGGGCTGCTAACTTACATCCACTTGAAAACACTAATGCTTTGTTTGCGAGTTTGGAGGAAAACAGAGGGGAGGGTTTGAAATAAAAGGAAGGAGTAAGTGGAAGAAATAGAGGACACTGGGAGGAAGGCTTTGGGTGACTTATTTTTCTTCAAAATATAAAACCCTCCTCGTTTGGAGGAACTAAAAAATTGTATTGGATGAGAGTTTTGGGTGGGTTTATATGAATTCTTCAAATTTAATTTATGTTGGTATAATATTCTTAAAATTAAAAGTATATTAATTATAAGCATTAATTTATCACTCTTTGAAAAAAGTACTCTTTCAAAAAATGTGAAAGATTTCTCAATTTTTCTCTATATTTTTGTCCATTCAAAGCCTTTCATTCCCTTCCCCTCCAAACTCGCAAACAAAGCCTAAGGTGCAAGTTAGCAAGCTACATCCACCTAAAATCATTAAGGTGTAAGTTAGCAACCTACACCCACTTAATTATTTACACTTATATTTATAAGTCCACCTCATTAATTTACACTCACCTCATTAATAATTTACATTTACATTCACTTTTATCTTTCCAAATATTGTTTCCTTAAAAATTTGTCTGTACTAAAAAAAAATACATGTAATTACATTAGCTTGTATTTACACGAATTCCTTAATATTGTTCCCAATTTAATCCTTTTTAAATAAGTCAACATCTATTTTGTTTACATTCACTTCCATTATTCCAAAAAAACCCACACACATGATTGATAATTGACTTTGTATTTTTTGTTTTAATTTTGTTTCTTTTACGTTTAATGTTCTTTTGTTTCATGTAAATGTTCTTTTTACTAGTCAAGAAAAAAGAAGAGGCTTCAGTTATCAGAAGAAAAAAAAATCTGCCAAAAAGCTTATGTTAGGTCGCGTAAAAAAATGTCAAAAAAAAACTAGTCAGGAAAAAAGAAGAAGGAGGTTTTAGTGATTATGGGAAGAAAAAAAAAACAAAGGAAGCACGGACAAGTTTGCCGTAGAACACGGAACTGACGGACGATTATTTATTTATATTTTTTAAATCAAATGAAATTGATAAAATTTCTAGTAACCTAAAATTGTGTTGAGTGGGGCTTTTTGGTAAAAAGCAAGTGGATACTTTGCTAACTTGCACCTTAGTGTTTTTAGGTGGATGTAAGTTAACAACCCCCTTAATAAAAATACTTAAATAGTTTGCGTATTTATTAATTATAATATCATACAATTAATTAGACTAAAGTAAAATGTCAACGAGTGCCTCTGCGACACTCTTTAAAAACTTTAATTAGTATATTTTTATTAAAATTTGTGTAATCAATGCATTAGAAATTGAAAAAAATATTTGATTTTTTTAAAGAATAATTTCTTATCTTAAAATGGTTAAAGAATGTCTTAAAGATACTAGACCCTGATACTTTAACTTTTACTCTCTATTTCCCAAAAGTATATTCACGCTTTACTCTCCTTTCCAATAAAAAATAGGGTTAAATATGTTTTTGGTCCCTATAAAATTGGGAACTTCAAAGTTTAATCTTTACTTAATTTTAATAGATTTTTTACTCCTTACAAAAAAAATTATTTCTAATTTTAGTCCCTAGTACAACAAAGTTTGTTTAAATATACTTAAACTCTTAAATTTTTGAACCATTTTTTTTAGACAAGTTTAGAACACTATGAAAGGTTCATTTACAAAAATTTAGAATTTTTTAACATGAAACGAATTATATATGAATTTTTTAAAACGACAAAAGTTAAAGATAAAATTAACAAAATCGGTACGTAGAAATAAAATTTTGCGACAATTTTTTGCAGAGGAACTTTTAGTAATGTTCTTAACACGTATGCAAAAAATTGATCAAAAACGCAAGAGTTTAAACATAAATTAAATAAATTTAAATTGAGTAGGGATTAATACTGAATGAAAAATATTTTTTAGGGACTAAAAGAACTATTAAAATTAAGTAAAGACTAAACTTAAAATGTTCCAATTTTATAGGACTAAAAACATAATTAACCCTAAAAAATAAAGCCTTTGCTCTCTTTTTCTACAAAGTTATATAGAACACTCTCTTTTATCTCTCTACATACCGTTCAGAAATTCATCATTTGCTCTTCATTTGTTATTTTCTCTTCATATGCGTTTGCAACCTGATTGTGTTTGTAACAATTTGTGTTTGGTTGCAACTGTTTATATTTGTTTTGGGTGTTAATTTATTTGGTTAGAAATGGTACACCGGAAGTGGAAAGGCTCTCAAATACATGTGCTTGTCAGCTGGTTTATAGCCTCCTATTCTAAATTATCTCTATGTTCTACATCAGAGTCTTGATCTTTATTTGGTATCCTGGAAAATTTATGGTTTTAACAAAAAAAATAAAGGCATGCACATAGTTAGTCTTGTAAAGCATGACTACATTAAATCATTTGGTTTTGATGAAAGTAGAACAACCTCTGATCTTTATTTGCACCGTTGATATTAAACCTTTGATAAATGGATTCAACATCTGCAGAAATATTCTCTTCTATCACTACAAGAATATATAAGATTTGCTACTATAATTATGCTAGGAAACTTAATGGTGGTGAATAGCAAAATAATTAGCTAACATTTGACTGATTTTTTTATTTTTTTATTTTTTATGTTTAAATAATTTTTTGTCAAAGATCCTTTTTGTAAAAAAAAAATTCTCAGAAACACATATCACCACACTATTGCAAATACTGATATCGCTTTCTCTGTCACCATCGCTTACACGATCTCCACCGTGAAACCAATCATCATCGTCGATTGCACCAATCTCCACCGTATTGCTTATCATCGTTGTTGTTCGCAACGATTTCCACCGCTTCTCCGATCTACTACACTCCATCTTTTGATAGAAACTAGAGTTTTCTTTCTTGTCGATCTACATCGTCATGGCCGAGAACCTCAAAATTCTCGCTGATGCTCAATCCGACGAGTTTATCAGTATCGATGGAACCTTGCATTTACGATTCACGAATCAGTGATTCGTTCTCTCTCCAAAACAATCTATTTTCTTTGGAAAGAAACCCTAATTTTTCTATTTTCATCTCGATTTCATCTTCTATGTGACTTTTTCGAAGCTTTTCACCCATAGTTTTAAAACTCGGACCGGTGATCGACTCGGTAAGGGTACTGAGTCACTGGGTCATTGGTTCAACCACTGGGTCACTGGTCGAACCGCATGACTGAATCGGATTGAATCGGATGGCTCGGATATATGACTCGGTTTATATAAAAAATTTTTGTGTCAAATTAGACTGAACCGAATGACTTTGAACTAAAAAAATATAATTTTTTTACACTTAATAGAAACACATTTTTATGACATAAATAAAAATAACTTGATAAATATCCCTTGAATTTAGCTG